>PDWJ01001547.1_pt1 | contig 28622 bp, 25 predicted proteins | sample 1430881 | NCBI WGS metagenome assembly PDWJ01 (sample SAMN01162460, study PRJNA174530) | Oral metagenome, whole genome shotgun sequencing project. | biome: Marine environment; feature: Marine mammal; material: Swab sample of the gingival sulcus; isolation source: swab sample of gingival sulcus...
GAGTTAGGATATATTGACACCATTTCGCACACTGAAATTGGCCGCATTCTAAAAAAAACGAACTGAAGCCCCACTTGAAACGTCAGTGGGTGATTGGCAGAATGACACATCTTTTCCTCGCTGCCATGGAGCGTATTCTCTGGTTGTATGCGCAATCTTACAATCCTAAGTGTATCCACAGCGTACTGGCAAAGAGTTCACGCTGTTTTGTCAGCTTTTGTCACAAGCTTACCCCGAGGCAGACAAGATTTGTCTTGTTTTAGATAACCTCAACCCCCATACGATTGTCTCTTTTTACAAGCATTTGCCGGCTGATGAAGCTTTTGCTCTGGGGCAACGATTTGAATTCTGGTTTACACCCAAGTCAGCTGGTTGGCTTAATATGATTGAGATTGAATTCTCTTCTTTAGTTTGTCTCTGCCTTAATCGGCGGATTCTGGCGGTTGCGCAAGGGTATCAAAATCAATTGGCAGTTCTCCATCGATGTTTGTCGCCAAAAGCTAAATTCGCGTTATACAGTTGTTAATGATGCGAATTCCAAGTTTGCTCAATCAGCAATTTTGGAAACAAGGGGTGTTTGGATTATTTGTGTTACAGCAAAGTGCGCACGACGAACTTAAAGTTGGTTTGTAGTACGCGCTTCAGCGCGTAAAAAAAAGCGCACTAAAGTGCGCACTACGAACTTTGTGGTTGTGCTTTAGCGCGTAAAAAGTGCACACGACAGCCCTCATGTGGGCTTAGGAGAAACCGGGCTAGCTTGCTGAAGGGTTCTGTTTTTCCAGTACTAGTAAATGTGAGATGCCTAGCACGGAAAAGGGCGTTTTTTCGGCTGCGTAGAGGGTGGACTTGATGGCTTTACCTAATCTTGGATGACGGGCTTCGATGTTGTCGTAGCCGCCGAAGATACGGCTGTGATGAAGGAGGGTGACGGGTAATGTTTTGAACAGGTTGAGCAGGTTGCTTTTGGTGTAGGTGCGCACATGGGGAGCTAACTTGTTTCGCCAAATGTTAGGGAGGTAGTTGACGAAGGGGATGTTGCCGAATTTGTACTCTCCTTTCCAGTAGATGCCGTGTTGTTCAACAGGATACCAGCGGTTGGGGCAGAAAATGAGTAAACGGCCGCCTGGTTTGACCACGCGCACTATTTCTGTGGCGTAAAGAGCATCGTTTTGTACATGCTCAATCACTTCATTGCTAAGGGCAAAATCGAAGGTGTTGTTGGCGAAGGGGAGTGCTTCGCTGACGCCTTCGACGATGCCGGTGGCTGTGGGAATGGCTTTGATGGCGCGATCATGCTCAACTTCTAGCCCGAAACGTTGGCTGGTGAAGGGGGCGAAGGCGTTTAGGTAGGTGCCTAGGCCGCAACCGTTATCAAGAATCAGGGCGTTGTTCAGGTTAACCCATTGCTGAATCATGCGCAGGCGGCGATCTTGGCCGGAGCGCCAGACGTAGCCTGGTTCGCCACGAAGGGCTGCTTTGTCGGAGTGTGTCATCGTTTGTTGCTCTTTATTGGGCATGCGGGGGCGGGTGGCAGCTGGTTATTCTCCTGTTAGCTCGTCAAGTTTGCGGCGCACTTCTTGGATGTCTTGCCAGGTGAGTGATTTGGGACCACCGACTTTGCGGCTGGGATTGCGCAGGAGGTAGGAGGGATGGAAGATGGGCATGGCTAAACGGCCGTTCCAGTCATACCATTGTCCGCGTAATTTTGTGATACCAGTGAGACCCAGCATAGATTGTGTGGCGACGTTTCCTGTCAGCAGCATAATTTTGGGATCTACAAGCCGAACAATTTCTAGCAAATACGGTTTGTAATACTCGATTTCCTCATTGTTTGGCTTTCGGAAATTTTTTCCACCTTCTCCTGGTGGCATGCGGAAAACAGAGTTGCTGATGAAGACATCTTGCTCTGGATCTAAATTTACTGCTTCTAAAATCTGATCAAGCAGTTTGCCTGAGCGCCCCACGAACGGTTTACCTAGTTCATTTTCTCGGGGGCCTGGGGCTTCGCCGATGATCATCACTTTTGCCTCTGGATTGCCCCGGCAGATCACGACATTGGTCCCCGCATTTGCCAGTGGATCATCATCCATGTTCATCATGTCGTCAATCAAATCATTTAGTGAAGCGTAAGGATTAGGTTTGTCTTCAAATAAACCAAACTGCATCAGTTTCCTCCATAAAATTTAACACAGGCGGGCGTTCGATTTTTAAGCAAATTCATGAGGGGATTGTACTGTATTTAGGTTGAAGATTGTAGTTTACTCTAATTGCTAAGCTAAAGTTCATTTTGTTTCTTATGGCATGAAAGCAAAAACGACCTCTAGTGGGTCGCTTTTTTTGAGAGGGACAATGTGTTCTAAATTGATCAAACCCGGGTGATGTATTCTCGGGTTTCAGTGTTGACTTTAATACGATCACCAGTATTGACAAATAATGGTGTGCGCACTTTGAGTCCGGTTTCGGTGACGACTTCTTTGGTGGCACCGGTGGCCGTGTCTCCAGCTACTGCATTTTCTGCTTCTACTACTTCAAATTCCATTGATTTGGGCAGGATATAGTCTAAAACTTCCCCTTCGTATTGCAGGAGTTCTAGTTCCATATTATCACGTAGGAAAGCGGAATCTTCTTCCAGGACAACATGGGATACTTGTTTTTGATCATATGTGTTGATGTCCATAAAAACATAAAATTGACCATCATCATACAAGTATTGATAAGTTTGTTTTTCCAAGCGGATATCTTCTACGCGATCACCTGAGGTGAAGGTAAGTACTAAATTGGAGCCAGACCGCAAATCTTTTACATTTACTTTGATGGTCGCTTTGCCCCGTCCGGGCTTGCTATGATTGTATTCGGTTACTTTATAAAGGTTATTATTGTGCGTGAATGAAACGCCACGACGTAGTTGGTTGACATCTTTCATGATTGACACTCCTGATAAATGCGCATCTATAAATAAGTTAGGGAATTGATGGATGCGCTTCAAGTGACCTTTACTCAGGGAAAACAGGGAGTAATTTTTAGACGGTCACTAAAGGTTAAGTTTTGAAGGATATTGGTTGAGAATCTCAAATAGTCGGGAGAATGTTCTATTCAAATGGATCCTGATGAGCTTGCCGGTTCCACAACAAAACGGCCGTTGACAAACCAGCTAAAATGAGCAATCCGGCGACAAACCACAACAGTTCGCTCAATGGGGTAGCACTGGTCAGTGTGAAATTCCCTAATTCTATGACAAGGCTAATACCGCTCATTTACATAGTTTATCATAAACCAAAACAGGTTGAAAATTGAGGCATAACGGCAATGCGCGATGAGGGGGAGAATGAGCCGAAAATGCCCTTTGGTAATAAGTCATCTATAATATGGGTCGCTGTTAAGGACTGTGAAATACGGAATTGTATCGCCAGTCCTTATTTTGAATTTTAATCTTTAATCCTTGACATATGGAGGCTTATAATGGGTAAAACAGTAATCAATACTAAAGAAGCACCGGCGGCAGTAGGGCCGTACTCGCAAGCGGTTTGTGTGGGGAATATGGTGTTTACTGCGGGGCAAATCCCGCTGGATCCGGCCACGATGAAGATGGTGGAGGATGATATTACGATCCAGACAGAGCAAGTATTGAAAAACTTAACGGCCGTTCTCGAGGCTGCTGGTTCTAGTTTAGAAAAGGTCGTCAAGTGTACCGTTTTCTTGAAAGATATGGGTGAATTTGCGGCTATGAACGCCGTCTATGGTCAATTCTTCACTGAAAATCCGCCAGCTCGTTCTGCGGTGCAGGTGGCAGCATTGCCCCTGGGGGCGCGGGTTGAAATCGAAGCGGTTGCTTTGTGCACACCCGTAAATAAGTGACGGAATTGGTGGATCTGTTTCAAGTGATCTTTACCCTTGAAAGACGGAGACTAATTTTTAGACGGTCACTGTGCTTGACGATTAACTTGCATGAAAAATGAAACGATATTAGTTGTCGATGATGAAGCCAATATCCGAGATTTGGCGCGTATGTACCTGGAGAAAGATGGCTACCGGGTTGATGTGGTCACGAATGGTGCGGATGCTCTCGCTTATGTCAAGAAAACGCCCCCCACTTTGATGGTGCTGGATTTGATGTTGCCTGAGATTGATGGTTGGGAAGTGTGCCGCCAGGTGCGCACTGAGAGCAATCTGCCCATTCTCATGCTCACAGCCCGCGATGATGACATCGACAAAATTGTCGGCCTGGAAATGGGCGCAGATGATTATCTGACTAAGCCATTTAATCCACGGGAACTTGTGGCGCGTGTCCGTGCCATTTTGCGACGGATCACCCCGGATAAAGGGAGCGATACTAAAAAGGTGCGGCGGGTGGGGAATGTGGAGGTCAATCCTGGCAGCCGAGAGGTGTTTGTGGCTGAAGCTAAAGTGAGTTTGCGCACGAAGGAATTCGACTTGTTGTTGACTTTGATCGATCATCTCAACATGGTGCTCTCCCGTGACCAACTGCTGGACCAAGTTTGGGGATATGAGTTTTATGGCCGGACGCGCACGGTTGACGTGCATGTTGCCAGTTTGCGAGAGAAACTGGTTGAAAGTAACCTGACTATTGAAACGGTTTGGGGTAAGGGCTACAAATTGGTGATAGGGTAAATTTACATTTTTAAAACACTTTCCTCATATCGTTTTCACTTTTGGCTCTTAGAATAACAGCCTATGTTAAACTCGATTCGCAGCCGACTGCTACTTTCATATTTGCTGGTGATCGCTACGGTTTTAATTACGGTGGTGTTGGCGCTGATCATCTATGTGGCTCAACCCGGGTTGCGTTATGTGCCCGCGCTGCAACATCTATCGACGGTGAGCCGCGCCAATCGTCGGCAGCTTGTGCGGCTGATGGAGGTGGGAGCCAGTGATGCGCAATATGAACTGTTGTTGACGGAAACGGCCGTTCAAAATGATATCCGTGTTCTGGTTGCTGATGTGAGTACCCAGCAGATCATTTACGATAGTAATCCCAATAGCAGTTGGGTGGGGGTTTCCATTGAGGGTATCGAAAATGTACGTCGGTTGCTGCCCAATTTGGAGAGTGATGCGGTTAGTGGCTTGTTTACGGCGCCAGATGGCAGTGATTGGTTGGTGTATTCTCGTCCCATTTCCACTAGTGGATTTGGGCGGTTACAAATTTTTTACGCGGCTCCTGAACCCACGCCTCGTTCGTTCTTCAATGATACGTTTGCTCGTCCCATTTTGATGGGAGGCGGGCTGGCTTTAGTGGTCTCTGTCTTGTTGGCTTTTGGCATTGCTGGCTGGGTTGCGCGACCGTTGCAGCAGGCGGCCAGTGCGGCCAAAGCGGTGGCTCGTGGCGAATATGAGCAGCGTGTGCCGGTGACTGGTCCTGATGAAGTGCAGACGGTGGCGCACAGCTTCAACCGCATGGCTACCCAGGTGAAGGCTACTAACCAGGCTCAGCGGGATTTTGTGAGTAATGTGTCTCATGATTTGAAAACGCCCCTGACATCTATTCGTGGTTGGAGCCAATCATTGTTGGACGGAACGGCCGTTTCTGAGGAAGAACAACAGCTGGCGGCTGGGATTATCTACAATGAAGCAGAGCGTATGCAGCGTATGGTCAATCAACTGCTGGATTTGGCACGCATCGAATCAGGTCAGCTGGAACTGGCGCTGATGCCAGTCGATTTGCACCAACTGCTTACAGAGGTGCATAACAATCTCGTTCTCCGGGCTCAGCAGCAGGGGATCCACCTCACCTGCGCCTTACAATCGGTGCCGCCCATCATTGGAGATTATGACCGTCTCATGCAGCTGTTTACCAACTTGTTGGACAATGCCTTGATTCACACGGAAGCTGAAGGGCGTGTTCATATTGGCTTGAAGCAGCATGGCGAAAAGGCGGTTGACGTGACAGTGCAAGATACCGGCTCTGGTATCGCCTCTGAACATTTACCACGTATCTTTGAACGTTTCTTTCAAGTGGAACAATCACGATCCCGCGAAAACGGCCGTCGTGGCTCTGGTCTCGGTTTGGCCATTGTGCGTGAACTGGTGGAGGCACATCAGGGCAGCATTCGTGCCTACAGCCGGGAAGGTGAAGGCAGCGCCTTTGTGGTGCGTCTGCCAGTGAGCGATAGACCTGAAGATACTACGTTAATCCGCCGCGCCTGACCCTGTTCACGTCATCTGCTTTCTTGTAAAATAGGCGCACTTTATTCTGGGAGAATTCAATGTCATATCGCCGTATGGTACCATTCTTATTGCTCAATATTCTTGTATCCGCTGCCGTTGTGCTCGGAATTTTGTATTGGTGGGAAGGTCGAGATAAACCGGCTGACGCAGAAAACATGGTGCTGGTCACGGTTACGCCGACCGCGTTGCCCCCCACCGTTGCCATCGAGCAACCCGGGCAGGGAGAGGGAGCGGTTCAGGAAGCAGAGGAAACGGCCGTTGCAGAAGAAGCTCCCCTCATTCATGTGGTGTCCTCGGGAGAAACATTGGGCAGCATCAGCCAACGTTATGGAGTGACGGTTGATGAGATTATGGCTGCCAATGGGTTAAGCAATGCTAATTTCCTCAACATTGCGCAAGAACTGATTATTCCTGTGGGCGGCTTACCCGAGCCAACGGCCGTTCCTTCCCCAACCCCAGCACCCAACACCATCCCCACTCCCATCCCCACCGCAGCCCCACCCGAACAAGGAGAAGCGGTTGTCGTCATCAACGGAGTGGTGGGCGTTGGCGAACTGACAGAAGAAGCGATTCAGATCACCAACTCAGGCACACGCCAAATTGGCCTGGTAGACTGGACCATAAGCGATGAAAGCGGCTTTGTCTACACCTTTGGTCAAGTCACCCTATTTGGCGAAGGTGCTGGTATCCTCGTTCACACTGAAGCAGGCACCGATGGCTCCACAGACCTTTACTGGGGCTTAGAACTCCCCATTTTACTGCCTGGCAAAACATTGACACTCACCGATGCCGATGGCAATGTGGTATCGACTTATACGATACCGTGACCGGGAAACGGTAAACAGTACACAGCGATCACTGAATACCGATTACCGAAAAACGGAGGTTGAAATGCGTAGTTTAACAGATAAAAAAGGTGAACAGTTTGGCTATCTCGAAAACAATGTCCTCTACGATTTAGACGGTGTGGCTACTGGCAGCTTGAAAGGTGATTTTATTGTCGATTTAGCAGGCAAACGTATGTGGCGAGTTGTGGGAGATGGCGTCTACACGCTGGATAGCTCTGAATCCATCGGCTTTTTCGGCGGCGAACGCCGGCAGCTAGGTCGGCAAGATTGGTAACTTGGTTTACAAAGTTTAGTGGAAACTACAGTAAAGATATTGAGGAGAACGATATGCGATTAGGCGCACACATAAGCACGGCTGGGGGGATATACACCTCTTTCAAACGGGGGAACGACGTGGGTTGCGATTCAATGATGATTTTCACCAAGAGCAACCGCCAGTGGAAAGCCAAACCCCTGACTGATACAGACATCCAAAAATATAAAGAAGCACAAGAACAATACAGCCACATCCACCCAGTCGCCGTTCATGCCAGCTATCTGATCAACATCGCTTCGCCCAAAGAAGCGTTGTGGGAGAAATCTTGCCAGGCACTCAAAATTGAAGTAGAACGCTGCGGACAATTAGGTATTCCGCTGATTAACTTCCATCCTGGTTCCCACGTTAAAAGTGGCGAAGAAGCAGGCATCAACCAAATTGTGCGCGGCTTGAAACGTTTGTTGGTGGAAACGGAAACCAGGGCGCCAGACACCATCATCTGCCTGGAAACGATGGCGGGGCAAGGCACGAACTTAGGTTACACTTTTGAACAAATCGCTGCCATTTTGGCCGAAGTTGGTCCTAATGAGCGCCTGGGCGTGTGTCTGGACACTTGCCACATCTTTGCCGCTGGTTACGATTTCCGCACCCCAGAAACTTATGCTGCCACCATGGCAGCATTTGACCGCATCATCGGCTTCGACCGACTCAAATTCTTCCACCTCAACGACAGCAAATTTGACCTCGGTCAAAAGAAGGATCGTCACGAGCATATCGGGCAGGGCTTCATTGGCACAGAGGGCTTTGCCAACTTCCTCAATGATCCGCGCTGGGTAGATCATCCTGCCCACCTGGAAACGCCAAAAATTAAAAAAGATGACGATGGTAATGACATGGAGATGGATCCGGTGAATTTAGCGACGTTGCGGGGATTGATAAGGTGAATTCTGAAAATTTCAAGGAAACTAACATGCCTACAAATCAACTAACAACAGAAATAAAGACAAAAATAGCAGAGCAGAAAACGGCCGTTCCTACCAAACCCAGCGAACGCATCATCGCCCTTGACGCCCTGCGCGGCTTTGCCATCCTCGGCATCCTTGTCATGAATATCCAGTCATTTTCTATGGTCGTCGCCGCCTACCAAAATCCGCTAGCCTACGGTAACTTCACCGGCTTGAATCGGTGGGTCTGGATGTTTAGCCACATCTTCTTCGACCTCAAATTCATGGCGATGTTTTCCATGATGTTTGGCGCAGGTATCATTCTCATCACCACCAGCGCGGAGAAGAAAGGTGTTAGTCCAGCTAAGCTGCATTACAAGCGCAATTTCTGGTTGCTGCTCTTTGGCCTTGCTCACGCCTATCTCTTCTGGTCTGGCGACATTTTAACTACTTATGCTATTTGTGGTTTCATCGTTTACGTGTTCCGCAAACTGTCACCTAAATGGCTCGCGTTGATAGGTGTGATTTTATTTGCCATTCCATCTGCTGCGCTACTTTTGGGTCAAATGTCGATAGACTACATACCAGTTGAGCAGCTGAATGAGATGTCTCTTTCCTGGCAGCCAACGGCAGAGATGGTTGCTGATGAAATTGCTGTGTTCCAAGGTGGCTGGCTAGAGCAGATGGCGCTGCGCATACCCCACTCCCTGAAAATGCAGACGTATGCTCTCATCCTATTCTCTGGCTGGCGTGTTTGCGGGATGATGCTCATCGGTATGGCGCTGTTCAAATGGGGCGTGCTGACAGCAAAGCGTTCCCTGCGCTTCTACGCCATTATGATGTTGGTCGGATTCTTGCTTGGCTTTCCGCTGGTTGTGGTTGGTGTCAAGCAAAACTTTGTCCATGATTGGGAATTTTTGTATGGGCTGTGGGTTGGCTCGCAATTCAATTATTGGGGTAGTCTCCTGGTCAGTTTTGGCTATATTGGCATGGTGATGTTAATTGCCAAAGCGGGGTGGATACCCGGTGTGGTGAAGTGGTTTGCGTCTGTCGGGCGCATGGCTTTGACTAATTATTTCTTGCAAACCATCATCTGCACTACTATTTTTTATGGGCATGGTCTGGGTTTATTTGGACAGGTTGAGCGGACGGGACAACTTTTGCTTGTTTTTGCAGTGTGGGTTGTGCAACTGATTATCTCGCCTGTCTGGCTGAAACGTTATCGGTTTGGTCCTTTTGAGTGGCTCTGGCGTTCATTGACTTATTGGCAAAAACAGCCAATGTGATGTGGGTGGGCTATCGGTTGAGTAATGTTTGTGGTACGCGCTTTAGCATGTAAAAACGGCGCACTAAAGTGCGCACTACGAACTTAAGGAGCTTGTGGTACGTGCTTTAGTGTGTAAAAACAGCGCACTGAAGTGCGCACTACGAACTTAAGGAGCTTGTAGTACGCGCTTTAGCGCGTAAAAATGGCGCACTGAAGTGCGCACTACGAACTTAAGGAGCTTGTAGTACGTGCTTTAGCGCGTAAAAACAGCGCACTGAAGTGCGCACGACGAACTTAAGGAGCTTGTAGTACGTGCTTTAGCGCGTAAAAACAGCGCACTGAAGTGCGCACGACGAACTTAAGGGGCTTGTAGTATGTGCTTTAGCGCGTAAAAACGGCGCACTGAAGTGCGCACTACGAACTTAAGGGGCTTGTAGTATGTGCTTTAGCGCGTAAGAATGGCGCACTGAAGTGCGCACTACGAACTGTGGTACGTGCTTTAGCGCGTAAAAAATGGCGCACTGAAGTGCGCACTACGAACTTAAGGAGCTTGTGGTACGTGCTTTAGTGTGTAAAAACAGCGCACTGAAGTGCGCACGACGAACTTAAGGAGCTTGTAGTATGCGCTTTAGCGTGTAAAAACAGCGCACTAAAGTGCGCACGACGAACTTAAGGAGCTTGTAGTATGTGCTTTAGCGCGTAAGAATGGCGCACTAAAGTGCGCACTACGAACTTAAGGAGCTTGTAGTACGTGCTTTAGCGCGTAAAAACAGCGCACTGAAGTGCGCACTACGAACTTAAGGAGCTTGTAGTACGCGCTTTAGCGCGTAAAAACGGCGTACTCGGGATGAGTATTATTGAATCCGTGTCAAAGCCCAATCATCGACAAACCAGCCATTGTTTACCAGAGCGTACCGCCCTCGAATACCTACCCCGACGCGGACTGTTTGTGTGGAGTTGATGGTAAAGGTGTAGGATAACTCATTCTGTTGTCCGGGTGTGGGCGAAATCCAGCCAGACCCTCTGCTGCCAACAATGAATCGCACTTCACTGGCTGCCGGATCGGTTGCCCACACTTTGTGCCCATTGGCATATCCGGTGACTAAATCGGGGAATACGCCAATTTCCATGCGGTATGTGCCGGGCTGCAATGTTACATATTGAGCCAGGCGATAGCTGATGGCGCCGTTGCCCTTAAATACTTTTACGGTTTGGTTGCCATCAAAGATGAACAGGGATTGCTCATGCGCGGGCAAATTATATGAGGACAGCACGCGTACTTCTGGCCTTACCCACACATCCCAGGAATTATTGCCAAAACCCGTTGGTCCTTCATCCCAACTAAAAGTCCAGTTTTGTGGAATTTGTAGCTCTGGAATGTTGGAGGGATGGTACCAGCCGCCTTCAAAGGAGCTGTTTAACAAAATATTGGGACCTTCTGTCTGTGGTGGGGAAGTGGGCTCGGGCGGCGGTGTTGTGGGATTGGGGGGTGGTTGTGTAGGCGGCGGTGCTGTGGGGCTGGGGGGTGGTTGTGTAGGCGGCGGTGCTGTCGGATTGGGAGCTGGCTGGGTGGGCACGGGAGGCGTTGGCGGTAATGGGGGAACGGCCGTTCCCGGAATGGTGAGAACCTGTCCGACATAGATGAAGTTAATATTGGTGATGTTATTTGTTGTGGCTAGTGCCAGCACGTTCACGCCAAAACGGAGCGCGATCCGGTAAAGTGTATCACCTGACTGTACCGTATAAGTTGTACCGGATGACGGCGGGGGTACAGCGGCTGGTGGCGATGTAATGATTGGTGGATTTATTGGCGCGGGTTGGCTGTCTCCACTGGGAATTATTAGCGTCTGGCCAGCATAGATCAAATGCGGATAAGTGATGTTATTAGCAGCCATTAACGCGGCAACTGTGGTGTTGTATCGTCTGGCGATGCTGGTTAATGTATCGCCTCGTTGAATGATGTAGGCAAAATCTGCTAACGCACTATTAAACAGCAAGCCCAGGAGCAGTAGGACACTTGAAATTACAACGGCAAACTTCCGCCTGGTAATCTGCATAATTTCCTCCAGAATTTGATGTGGGTTACCTGAATCTTACCAAATTAACTGGGGATAAATTGGTCGGAGGCGTGAATAGTTAATAAAAAATCCGCAAACTTAGGGCAAGGCACGGGTTGACGATGGTTTTAAGACCTATCGTCACTGTTCATCGTGATTTGTAAAAGTGTGGTTCCTCAATAAAAGATTTTTCTTAAATTGGATAAAAAATTCTAGCGATTCTGGGTTACGCATGGCGCCGGGGTTTGCTGCTGTTTTGGCTTCCATGCCCAACAACACCTTGCGAATGGGGAGTTCCATCTTCTTGCCGCTTAAGGTGTAGGGTACGGCGTCGATCACGAAGATGTCGTCGGGGACGTGGCGGGGGGAAACTTCTTGACGCAGCTTTTGGTGAACGGCCGTTATCAATTCCTCATCTAAGACTGCACCAGGCTGTAAGACAACAAACAAGGGTAAGTAAGATTCGCGTCCTAACAGTTCTAGATCAATAATCAAGCTGTCGGTGATTTCCGCAAAGGATTCGACGACACGGTAAATTTCGCTGGTTCCCATGCGAATACCCATGCGATTGATAGTGGAGTCAGAACGGCCGTAGATGACGCATCCTCCGCGTTCGTTAAATGAGATCCAATCCCCGTGTCGCCAAATACCGGGAAACATCTCAAAATAACTGGATTGATAGCGAGCCATGTCTGGATCGTTCCAGAAGTAAAGGGGCATTGAAGGCATGGGTTCTGTAATGACTAGTTCGCCTACCTCGTTTAGTACCGGTTTGCCTTCCTCATTAAATGCTTGCACTTTAGCTCCTAAAGATGCTCCCTGAATTTCACCGGCATAGATCGGCTGTGTGGGTATGCCACCCACAAATGGGGTGCATAAATCTGTGCCTCCGCTCAAAGATTCTAAAGCAAGATGTGAGTTTATGTTGTTATACACCCAGTGGAATCCTTCTGGTGATAACGGGGAACCTGTTGAGCCGACAGCGCGAATCTGGCTCAGATCGAATTGCTGATGGGGATGTATGCCTGCTTTGATACAAGCGGAAATGAAGGCGGCAGAGGTACCGAAGTAGTTGATTTGGCAGTGCTCAGCCAGGGCAAATAACCCGTTCAAATCTGGATAGCCAGGACTGCCATTATAAAGAACGATGGTGGCGCCAGCTAGCAAGGCGCCAATCATGTAATTCCACATCATCCAGCCGGTGCTTGAATACCAGAAAAAGTGATCTCCTGGTTTTAGATTGTTGTGAAAAACGGTTTCCTTATGCAGCTCTAACAGGATGCCTCCATGCCCATGAACGATGGGTTTGGGCAAACCGGTGGTTCCAGAGGAGTACAGCACCCAAAGTGGGTGGTCAAAAGGAACTTGTTCAAAGATAAATTCGGTGGTAGGCGGGGCGGTGTCTAATATATCTTTCCACATTGTTGTATGGGCCAGGGGGGCTGGTTTTGCCCCGATTTCGGGGATGAGAATGGTTTGTTGAAGTGACGGCAAAGCCTTCTGCAATTCGGCGATGACTTCAAGCCGGTTGAACAGCTTCCCATTGTATTGGTAACCATCAACTGTGATTAAAACTTTTGGCTCGATTTGGGAAAAGCGGTCTAGCACGCTGCGGCTGCCAAAATCGGGTGAACAGCTGGACCATATCGCTCCCAAACTGGCTACTGCCAACAGGGAGATGATCGCTTCAGGGATATTGGGCAGATACCCGATGACTCGATCCCCGCGTTTTATGCCCATTTTTTGCAAAGATTGTGCCAGTTGTCTGGTTTGGTCGAATGCTTCTTGCCAACTTATGGTTGCTAGAGTTTTATCTTCTCTTTTGTAAAGCATCATCGGCCGTTCTGCTGTTTGTTTAGCAAAAATGTTTTCGGCAAAGTTCAGTTTTGCGCCGACAAACCAGCGTGTACCGGGCATTGTTTGCTCAGGTAAAGGATCTGTCCATTTTTGGGAATAGGTTAGGTTGAAATAGGTAAACAGGCTTTCCCAGAAGTCGGCAATGTGGTCTACAGACCATTGCCATAACTCTTGGTAGGATGTGAATTGTAAATCATAATGTTTTGCTAACCAGTTTTGATAGTGGGTTAAGTTGGCGTTGGCAATGGATTTGGTTGTTGGTGCCCAGAGTGGTTTTTGGTCTAATGGTGCCTGCATAGGTTTTTATGTTTTGCACAAGAAATTGTAATGGTTAACAATAGCTTGACCCGTAGAGGATATAAAACAAACGGGCCAACCTATCAACAGGTTGACCCATTTTTAGATCTGAGCGGGAGCGACGAGATTCGAACTCGCGACCTCCGGCTTGACAGGCCGGCGTGCTAACCGCTGCACCACGCCCCCTTTATCAGAGCGAGAAAAATGTTATCAAAGAATAACTGTTGTGTCAACAGCAATTTTGAAATTGGGTGTGGTGAGGAGTTGTGGAGGTTAGCCGGGTGCCCTAGAAGGTGTGGCTATGTGTTTTGACATGAATGGGGGAAGGTTACTGGAGAAAATTGTTTAGCGGTTGGGCAAGGTGACTTTTATCCCTGAAGCAGGGGGCTGATTTTTAGATGGTCACTTGGTTGGTTAGAAAAAGCGGAGTTAGGCGGTATAATATCTGTGAATGGTTTATGTGGTTTTGAATCCCTTTTTTTGAAGGAGGAGTGGAATAATGAGTGATGAGGATGTGCTGGTTCGTTGTGTTGCTAAGACAAGGTCTGGAAATCAATGTAAAAATTATGCAAAACCTGGGTCTGCATATTGTCATGTCCACCACAAGTCTGCAGATGCGGCAACGGCCGTTTCTGATGATTCTGTAGAGCGTTTGGGGGAGTTGGTGAATGAACTTGATGTACTGGTGGCAGACTTAAAGATGACGTTGAATCCTGATGATACCCTTTGCGATTCTTCTATTGCTGATTATCCGCTGCGTATGTTGACGCTGATTCGAGATACAGCCGGTCGGTTAACTCCCGATGGGCAGTTGGGCATTTTGGAGAGTTTTGAAGGTATGACTGTCGAAGATGTGATGGATATAGATACCTGGAAGGGGATGGCCTATATGTTAAGCTATTCTGCTAAGTTTCAGGCTGGTCAAGCGCGAGATAAGATGAATGAGACGCTGCCGGAACCATTACAACCCGATTCGATGGTGCGCCTGGTGAAAGGTAATCTTGACCGATTCACGCCTGAAGTGGCCAAGGAATTACTGGCGAATTTTGAAGGGGCGACGAAGGAGGATTTGTTTGATCCCGATACGTGGAAAGGTGTTTGGTATATGTTGAATTATTCGCTGCAATTTCAAGCTGAACAAATGAAACAACGTCTCATGGGTGAAGACTCTGGGGCTGACGTGTAACTGGTATGGCTGTTTTTTCAGATTCGGCACAGTTCCTTTTGGTGATGCAAGCGCTGTTTTCGCGTATGGAGGCAGAGAATCCCCAGGCAGCTGATGGGTTGCTTAAGAAAAAGCTCTGTATTCGCCTGCGTTGTGTTGATCCTGCGGTGGAGATGGTGTTTGATGCCCGAAAACGGCCGTTATCCATCAATTACAATGCAAACCATGTCAAACCAGACCTGGATGTTGAAGTTACTTGTGATGCGCTGCACCGAATTCTATTGGGTGATTTGCGCTTGCGTAAAGCGGTAGGGAGCAGACAGCTAAAACCAAATGGTCCTGTGTGGAAAGTAACGCCTTTAACTGAACTGTTTCATCAGGCACAGAAGATTTATCCTGAAATTGCAGGTGAGTATAAGCTGTTATAATCTTCTGGTTTGGTGAATGGATTGTATGCTGGTATCAACCAGTGGATTTTTTGAATTGGAGTTGATCGTTGGAAGAAGAAATTGATTTACGCCCGTATATGGAAGTGTTGATTTCCAAATGGTATTGGCTGGTGGGGGTTGCTGTGGTGGCAGGTGTGGTTGCTTTTGTTGTTAGTTCAATGCTGCCCCCAAGCTATGAAGCGACTGCTTTAGTGGCTACAACTCACTCTGATGAGGTTGTTGAATTGGATCCTAGAATCCGCTCAGTTGATGGGGAGCAACCTTTAAAAGCGTTCCCTGAAATTGCGGTGAGTGATGGCTTGTTGATGGAATTGCTGCCCCTGGTTCAGGAATTGGATTCGGGGGTGAGGTCTGTAGAGGACTTGCGAGGAATATTAAAAGCCTCTGCTGGTGAACATCCTAGTTTGCTGCGCTTAACTGTGACTCATGACGATCCGGCAATAACCGCGGGCATTGCTAATATGTGGGCTGATTTGTTTGTACAACAAGCGAATCAAATTTATGGGAATCAAGGTGGGGAACAGCTCTCTTTTTTCCAAGACCAATTAGCGGCCGCGGAAGCTGATTTAACTGAAGCTGAAGATGCTCTGGTGGCGTTTCAGGCGGATAATCGTTCTGCTATTTTAGGCAATGAACTACGGGCATTGCAAAATACGCAGTCTAATCAGTTGGCTAAAAAGGAACAACTGGAATCGGTCTTACAAGATATTGAAGGTTTGCTTGAACAACCTGCTTTAGACTCTCAGTTTGCTTCTATCTTGTTGCAAGTGCGTGCTTTTGGTGGGGTGCAGCATGGCCGCGCTGAGCAAGTCATTCCCCAATGGCAAATCCAGCTTGATCCTGCTCAGCCGAATGAAATGAGCCTTGCAGAGCAAGAAGCAAACTTGGAAGAACTCCAACGGGTGTTATTAGCGCAATTAGCTGCTGTGGAACATTCTTTTACTATCTTGGAGCCGCAAATTTTAGCAGTCCAGCAGAGTAAGCAAGAGGCAGAAATAGAGAACGGCCGTTTACTTCGTAACCAGACTTTGGCGGAGGAGACTTACACTGCGTTAGCCAACAAGGTGGAGGAAGAGAGCATTACCTCTCAGGATGTAGGCAGTGGTGTGAAGTTGATTGGGGAAACGGCCGTGCCTGAATCGCCGACTGCGCCAAACAGAAAAATCATAACACTTTTGTTTAGCGCAGCGGGTGTGTTCCTGACCGCATTCTTGCTCTTGTTAAAAACAGCTTGGATGCAGCAAGAGTAGAAAAAGCTATCTTGTTTGTATGGCTATTTATAATCGGCTTCGCTATTTTGTTTTTTTTATAGGATTTGTTTTAATTCTCCCTTTGATCTGCAGCTATATATTGAGCAATATTGCCTATATTCAGCAAAACCACGCAGTGGGGAGTGCCGCCTCCTATCCTTTTTTTGAAAAGGCAAATAGTTTTTTTCCTAATAACCGCTCTGCGCAAAGAGGCCGGGCGCTCAACTATTTTTTTCAAGGGTCTTTTGATGAATCATTTGCATTGTGGCAAAAAACAAATGTGACGGTGCAGGATTTGATCGTGTATGCTAATGAGGCTGCTCGCAAGAATGATTGGCAGCTCGCGGTTAACTGGCTTCTACTCGCAGAAAGATTGGATTCAGAGGATGCCAAGCTCTGGCATACAATTGGCACAGTTTGCCAAAACGATCCCCAACTTGATTCTATTTGTGAGCGGTTCTTGCGGGAGAATGAGCAGAATTGGCTGCTCAATTCTGATTTTTTATTCCATCGAGATGGTTGGCATGTCAAGCGCGTGGATGGGTTTGATGTGGACTATTTAGTTGTGGATTGTCCTGAACGAGATGGCTTATGCGGATATATTGGTGCGAAAACGGCCGTGCCTACACATGGGCTGTCGTGGTCTCAATGCGTTTTTGTGGAGCCTGAGCAAACTTACACTTTTTCTGCCTGGATTAAGGTGGACGTGGCGCCCAATGGTGCCTGGCGACCAATTTATTTTCAAGGTAAACAAAATAGTCAAAATCACGGCATAGGCATAGCTGAGCAACAGGGAGCCGCTGCGTGGCAGTTTTGGGAGAATACATTTACGATGCCAGAGTTTGATGATAGTCGAGCCTGTTTCCATCCAATTCGCCTTCTTTCGACAGGCGAAGCATGGTTTTCTGATGCCACACTTAGGGTGCATCCATCAGTTCCGTAACTTATCTATGGATCACACTTAAGCTCAAATAGAATAAATATGGCAGAATCTATCAAGTCAAAAGCCCCCAAATCAGAATCGAAACAATTTGTTATCAATGTTTCAGCGAATGCCATTGTGATGTTGGTCAATATTGTCATTGGCTTATGGTATACCCCTTACTTGATAAAAAACTTAGGGGTTGCTACCTATGGAATTGTTATTTTAGCAACCTCGCTTACGCAATACATGTCTATATTTAACTCGTCTATAGACAATGCTGTGGGGCGATTCCTAACGTTGGACATCCGTAAACAAGCAGCTAAAAGTGCGAATCTCACATTTAATACTGCTTTTTGGTCTGGTTTAAGCCTTTCTTTGTTTTTATTGCCAATTGTGGTGGTTATTGCCTGGTTTGCCCCACAATTATTCAATGTGCCAGAAGGACAAGAACGTTCAGCTCAATTATTGTTTGTGGCGGTCATGTCATCTTATTTGCTGATCATCTTGCGCAGCATTTTTTCTGCATCTGCCTTTGCCCATAACCGCTTAGACTTAAAAAATACTATCATTATTAGTAATACATTGGTGCGTGTGTTGGTTGTGATTAGTTTGTTTACTTTGGCAACACAGCCTCAAGCCTGGCAAGTTGGATGTGCGACGCTTGCTGGTGCTTTTATATCATTCATATTAGCTATTAGCATTTGGCACGAGCTGACACCGGAACTTGGTATACGGCGTAAGATGTTTGATCATGCACGATGGAAGGATATGTTTAGCATGAGTGGCTGGCTCATTGTCAATCAGGTTGGGACATTGCTATTTTTGAATATTGACTTGATTGTGGTCAATCGTTATCTTGGTCCTGAAGCGCAAGGCCGGTATGGTTCTATTTTACAACTTGTTATTTTGTTAAGAACGTTGGCTGCTGCCATAGCCACTGCCATTACGCCCATAGCCTTAGCCCAATTAGCGCGTGATGATACCCGAGAAATGCTTGTGATGACACGACGATCTGTAAAATGGATGGGGTTAATCATTGCCTTACCCATTGGTGGTCTTGTTGGTTTTAGTGTCCCATTTCTCACGTTGTGGCTTGGGGCTGAATTTGCTAGTTTAGCTGTGTTACTTACTGTTTTAACTGTACATTTATGTATTAATTTGGCCGTTCGACCTTTGTTTTCGATTCAGACTGCACTTAATAAGGTGAGGTTACCAGGCATTGTGACGATATTATTGGGGCTGGTCAATTTGATTTTAGCATTATGGTGGGCTGAATGGGAACGGTATGGCTTAGGTGTGGCTTTGGCTGGTGCTATTGTGTTGACTGCAAAAAATGCGTTATTTACACCGATTTATGGTGCATATATCCAGAAGGTGCCTTGGTATACGTTTATTAAAGAATTAAGTTTTGGCATAGGAGGGACGTTTTTTGTGGGAGGAGGATGTTTATTTTTAGTCTATCGGTTTTCGATTACTGAATGGTCTTCTTTGATCTTTGCCTCGGGTGTTGTGTCAATTATTTATTTAGGTTTGTTGTTCTTTGTGTTCCTGAGTAAAGAGGAGCGGGTTATGCTGCTTGCAAAGCTTAAACCTCAAAAGGATGGGCAGCGCTAATGGGTGAAAATATTGTTATTGCTGGGGAGACGTTTAGCTCAAATCTAGGTGACGGTATTATTGCAGATACCATGTCTTATATCATACGAGAAATTGTGCCTCAGCAAAAGACGGTGAAATTAGATATATCGGGCAGGCTGGATTTTAGCAAATCTCAAAATAGGTTATCGACAGACAAGTTGAGAAAAAGTAAAAAGTATTTTGAATCATGGCAGGAATTAGCTAAGTGGAAACTGGTTCGAAGAAGAAGATGTGAAGGAGTCTGGCAGCCAATTTTGCAAAATGCAAGTAAGTTGATCATTGGTGGTGGACAATTGTTAATGGATAATGCCCTCAATTTTCCCCTTAAGATACATCATTTAGCTAATGTGGCATGGGCGCAGGATATCCCTTTTCATTTTTTTTCGTGTGGCGTGGGGTCAACCTGGAGTCGTGGGGCAGCGAATCGTTTTGAGGATGCATTACGTCGAGCGAGATCGATTTCTGTTCGTGATACAGTGTCTGCTAAAAGATTAGAACGGCTTGTTTCTATCCCACAACATGTAACTGTTACATCAGATCCTGCTGTTTGGGCATCTGATGTTTATGGGCGGGTTCGGTGTGATAGGGATACTACTAATCTTATAGGATTGGGAGTGATTAGCCCTGAAGAGATACGTAGACGGCTATTGAAGGATGGCAACTTATGGGATGAGGGGGAGTGGTTGAAGTTTTGGGCAGATTTGATTTCTATTCTCCACAAGCAAAATAAGGAAGTTGAATTGTTTGTGAATGGAAGCCGGACTGATTTTGAATTTGCTTGTCAAATTGAGGCGTACCTGAAAGATAAGTCTATGTTTTGTCATGTATCTAGTTGTCCTATTACTCCGAAAATGTTAGCCAGAAAGATTAGTGGGTATTCAGGTATTATTGCGTCACGATTACATGCCAATATTGTTTCGTTTTCTTATGGAATTCCAACTGTTGGTTTGGTTTGGGATGATAAGGTGAAGGCATTTTATCAGGAGACACACCGGCATGATTTATGCAAAAGCGTTTTTAAGGCAGATGCTGAGGAGATTGCGAGTTTGCTTGACTGGGCAACTTCATTGGGTATTGATGCATCTATTGTTGCTTCTCAAAAAGCAAAAGCATTAACGACTATGAAACGAATATGTGACTTATGATGATATGTGCGCTTCTATCAATGCTGTCGCTTATTTATGGATGTGTTTTAAGTGACCTCTACTCAGGAAAAACGGGGAGTAATTTTTAGACGGTTACTATGTGATGAAAGCTAAAAAATGGCTATGGGACTTTGTAGATTTAAAAAACCAGATATAAATTTTGTGTTGATGTTGTTGTTGGCCTTGTTGACTAGTTTGTTTTTTGTTCAAATTTGGCAAGATATAGCTGGATTTACAATTCGGTTAGAGGATATTATCATTTTGTTAGTTGTCGGGGGAACTCTAGCTGTTGTGCTGTTAAATGGTAGGATTTCTTATCTTAAAAGCAGGTTAAATGCTCCAATTATTTTATGGGGAATGGCTTTTGCTTTTGGTGTTTGTATCACGCTTTTGTCCTCTTCGTTTCCAGCTGAGGTGAAAAAAGATGCGGTTGTGAATGGGGTACGGCTTTTATTGTCTTTGAGTTTGTTTTTTGCTTTATATAATTTTCCTGTTGATGCTGTTACTAAAATGCGAACGGTGTTGACGACTATTATTGTGATTAGTTTTTTGACAACTGCTGTGTCTTTATTGCAGATTTTATATTGGGAGGGCTGGCTGCCATTTACGTTACCTTCTGTTTTGCTTGAACTCAAAGCAGGTGCTAATCTGCAACGGGGGCGTGAGATTTTTGCGCTGTATATCGGTAATACGGGTTCACATACTTGGGCTAATATGTTGGTTATACAAGTTGTGGTTGTTTGGTTTGCCGCCTGGTATAAGCGAAGATTTATTTGGCGCACTTCATTTCTCTTGTACGGTTTTTTATTGGTAATAATTTTGATTCGTATATCTGTTAGGAACTCTATTTTGGGGTTGTTTATATCGTTGGGTTTGATGTTTTTGATTTTATCTATACAAAGCCAATATCCAATCAATCGGTTGGTGAAGCCGGGGCTGTTGTTTTTTCTTGGGATTGTTTTGCTTGCAGCTCTTTTTTATTTTGGTGCAGAATATTATTTTACACAACGAATTATTCATGCCATACCTCAGTTTACAGGTGGTCAAGTTGTTGTGTCTCGTGGTTCTAATGTCTATGGGCGGCTAACTTATATGGAAACGGCCGTTTCCATTTTCAAAGCTCACCCTATCCTGGGCAGTGGGTTTTATACGTATGAATCCTTAAGCGATGTGTTTGGAGCGAGAAAAATAGTACATGCACATAATTCTTATCTCCAAACGCTTGCTGAATTAGGAATGATAGGTTTTATTATTTTGGGCTGGCTTTTGTGGCGTATTGGCTTGTTTCTGTTTGCCACACGTAAGAGCCTGGCAATGAATAAAGAGGCGGCGTTGGTGTGGCAAATCACGACAACAGTATTTATCTATTTTCTGTTTACTGGTTTGTTTGCCAATACATTTTGGTCACCAGCCAATACGGCTATTTTGATGATTTTTTTAGGTATCCTTGCATCTATTTGTGTCACTAAAAAACCATTGCCTGGTTCTTAGAGTTTATGGGCGCCGCTATAAATAGGTGATGGATGCGTTTCAAGTGACTTTTACCCAGGAAAAACGAGGGCGTAATTTTTAGACGGCCGTTTAATATTAATTGATATGTTGAAAGTTTGTCACATTTCTACTATGACTCAATGGGGCGGCGTGGAGCGCATGTTGGTTGACTTGCTCTTAAATGTTCAGCAAGAATGTATTGAACATTTGTTGCTAACGACTTCCAGTAAACCAGATGTGTTACAGCCCATTTTAGATAAAGGGATTAGTCATTATGAACCGTCCCGTGCCTGGCATTATGATCCCCGAGCCCTTTGGCGTATGGCCTTATGGTTGAAACAAAAGAGAGTGAATGTGGTTCATACCTATAATGCATTTGCCAATAGTTGGGGGACTTTAGCTGCAAGATTGGCGCAAATTCCGATAGTTTTCACTGGCGAACATGGCTCGATTCTCACCGCACGTCCTTCAATTCGTTGGTTGGATAGAATAGCGCAAAATCAGGCAACGGCCGTTATCGCTAATTCTAATGCCAGTAAAAAACTATTGCATCTTAAATACCAGGTGCCGCTCGAAAGAATTTATGTGGTTGCTAATGCTGTTGAGCCATTGATACCTGTTGACAAAGGTATCATACGAAAGCAGCTAGGTTTATCGAAGGATGATTTGGTTGTGGGCAGTGTCGGCAGGTTAGACATGCCTAAAGACTATCCGACTTTTATTGAATCAGCTGCGCTTATCTTAAAGAAATATCGCCAGGTGGTATTTGTGTTAGTTGGTGGTGGACTTCATGAGAATTTATTGAAAGATTTAGTTGAAAAAAGGGGGATAAGTGACCGATTTATGTTTACTGGATGGAGAGCAGATGCGCGAAAGATATTGCAAGTTTTTGATATATTTGTGAGTACATCACTGCAAGAATCTTTTGGCAACACACTTGTTGAGGCTGCTTTAGCAGGGATACCGGTTATTGCTCCTGCTGTTGGGGGAGTGCCTGATGTTGTAATCAATCATGAAACTGGAATATTGCTCACACCATCTGAACCAGTTCATCCATTGACTATGACACAAGGTCAACCCTTGTACAAAGAAGTGCTTATTGAGGGTCATTTGACTGCGCCACAATCATTAAGCTTGAATGAACTTTCAGATGCAATTGCGAACCTCATAGAACATCCAGATCTACGGACAATGATTGGTTTATCAGCTCAAAAACGTGCTGAAAAGCTGTTTAATATCCATCGTTATATAAACGATTTGGAATCTATTTATTCTCATTATGGAGAAGGGGAATAACAAAACAAAACGATCTGGCTTATCCTTCAATCTTTGCTGTTGTTTGGCACTGGCATCTGCTTTTGTCTACCGGTCACACTAATCACTTTGGCAACCAGGTAAAACGATGGCTCGACGCTGGTGCTGCGCTTCTTGAAACGAGCATGCACATCCGGCTCAGCCAAAAGCCGATGGTATGCTTGAGCATAACGGCCGTTGAGCCAGCGCAGAAAACTCAATCTCAATCAGGTTCAACCAGCTGGCGGATTTGGGTGTGAAGCAGAACTCAAGCTGCTCAGCTAGTGCCAGCGCCTCATGAGTGAGCCAGTTTTCGTAAAGAGCGCTGACATCATGGGTGTTAAGGTTGTCCGGAACCAGATGAATCTTAACCGCTGCCTGGCCTGGTGCCAGGTTTTATTTCATCGCCCGTCCTTAGCACTATCATCAATAAGAACGTAATTCACGGCTAAAATGTACTTTAAGCAGATTTCATAATATAATCGTTTATGCATTAAACCTGACTGGATTCAAGAGCTAATTAAATGAGAGTTCTGATTTTAAACACACAAATGGAAGCAGGGGGGGCTCAAAAAGCATTGCTTGTTCTCGCTAGAGGGTTGAAACGGCGTGGCCATCATGTTGTAGTTGCCTCTATGTATGACAAAGAAGATTACATATCTATTTTTAACAAGCACTATGGATTGGAAATTATCAATTTGCATATGAGAGTGCCTGGCAGTAAGTTGACGAAAGGGCAGGCTTTTCTTGCAGGACTGCGTGAGCTGCGACATATTATGAAGCGAGAGTGTATTGATGTTGTGCAAACGTTTAGTCATTATAGCAATTTGATTGGCCCTGTCGTGGCTCGTACGGCTGGGGTACCAATCCGGGTTTCTTCTCAACGAATGTCGTTACGGGAGGCACCAAACTGGTTGCGTTTTCTGGACAAGATGATGGCCAACTCAAGTATAGTGCAGATGATGACGGCCGTTTCTGAGAGTACTCGTGATTACTGTATACAGGAAGAAGGAATTAAACCAGAAAAGCTGCTAACGATATGCAATGGGATCGATGTAGCGCGATATGGTATCACTTTGTCTGCTGAGGAGAGAACTGCTCTTTGTCATGAACTTGGGGTGCCGGAAACGGCCGTTATCGTTACACAAGTTGCCCGTTTGCATTTGCTAAAAGGTCATCAGTATTTATTGCAAGCGATTCCTGATATTGTTTCAGTGGTTCCTGATGCACATTTTGTGCTTGTGGGAGAAGGTGCTTTGCGAACACAGATTGAAGCTGGTATTCGTGAAGCTGGCTTAGATAAATGGGTGCATTTGCTCGGGATGCGACAAGATATTCCACAAATTTTATCAATAAGCAATTTGTTCATTTTACCTTCACTGGGGGAGGGAATGCCCAATTCCATTTTAGAAGCCATGGCGGCAGGATTACCAGTGGTTGCCTCTAATGTGGGTGGCAATCCTGAAGTTGTTGTGGATGGGGAAACTGGTATCCTTGTGGCAGCCGCTGAACCAGCGCCGTTGGCTGACGGTATCCTTAAAATTTTACAGAACCCTGATTTAGCTGTGCAAATGGGGCTGGCTGCTAGAAAACGGGCGGAAGAAATCTTTTCTGTCGACAAAAATGTATCAAGTTACGAACAACTCTACGAACAATTACTTGCTAACAATGGATAAAATGTCAGAATGGATAACGGCCGTTTGTACCCTTAGCGAGCAATTTTTGCAATTACATCTGACGGAACCGGGCGAAGCGTTAGGCCATACGCCTTTAACTGGTGCCTTTTCCCTGCACACAAATCAATCAGAGCCAGACCTGTATGGCATGATCGATGCTGTGTATATCCTGTATACATTGGGGCGTCTATCCACATTAACCACAGTGGCTTCACGCGCTCAATGGGCAGAGCGTATCCTCCATTGTCAGGATGAAGATGGGTGGTTTACTCGTCGTAATTCCCGGGGGCATTCTCGTGAACATGCAACGGCTTATGCGCTTGGTGCCTTAGGATTGTTATCCCATGAAGCAAATGAAAAATATATCGATTTGGTAAAGCCTATTCCTTCTTTGCTGCCCATTCTCACAGATGAAAAGCAATTTAAGCATTGGATCACTCATTTGCAGTTTCGTTATTTACCACAAGATATATTGCACAAAAATGTAGGTTGGCATCACATCTGGCGTAGTTCGCATATTGGCGCCGGCGTTGCCGCAATCATTGGGATGACAAGCCATCTTTTCAAACAGTGGTGGCCAGGACAAGTGAACATAGACCAATGGTTTAGCTGGTATTTTGGTTGGTTAGATGACCATGCGAGCGCCAAGAGTGGCATGTGGCAGCGAGCATTTTGGAATTTAGTGATACGCAAACCTACCCTAATCGACATGGGGGGGGCTGTACATTTTTACTGGGTATATGAAGCGATGAAACGACAATTTCCTTATCCAGAGCCCGTTATACCATCAACGATAAACTTACAGCGTGAAAATGGTTTGTATAAAGATTATCCATTTTGTATTGATTTGGATGGGAACTACTGTATTATTCGCGCCTATTTGCAATTGTTGCCTGAAAAACAACGGCTGTGGCAAGAGGCTGTCTTTCAGGCGGCAGAACGGAATTTTGTCGGTGTTCTTCGTGCGTTATTAGAGCGTCCATTTACTGAAATTTACAACGATTTGCATGGATTGCCTGGCGCCTTAGCTGCCTTGGTTGAGTGTGATAAATTGCCAGGTTTTTCATATTCCCCTGTTTTACAAAGCTGGCAAAATCCGTTAGAGAAAGTGATGTGGTTATGATCGGCAGCAAACAGCAAACTGATGCCAGCGCAAAGATTGATCTATTGGGGCTGTCACTATCTGTATTGGATAAACCTACTTTGCTGGCCAATATTCGAGAATTTACCGTTAGGAAACAAAAGTCTCTCATCTTGTCTGGCAATGTGTTCTCGTTTAATTTATGTTATGAAACGCCTTGGCTCCGTCAATTTTTTAATCGCGCTGATATTGTTCGCATTGATGGGGCTGGTGTTCGTCTGGGGGCGAAGCTGCTGGGGTATGATACTCCTTCTCGGATGACTTGGGCTGATTTTGCCTGGGATCTGGCTGAATTGTGCGCCAATCATGAACTCTCTCTGTATTTTTTAGGGGCAAAGCCCGGGGTTGCCGCAAAAGCCGCAGAGAAGTTAAAAGCAGAAAATCCTGATTTACATTTTGCCGGTATTCAACATGGATACTTTAATAAGGAAAGGGCGCATCCAGAAAACCGGGCTGTTATTGAGGCCATTAATGAAGCGGCTCCGGATGTTTTAGTTATTGGCTTTGGTATGCCGTTACAAGAATTGTGGTTGAATGAAAATTGGGAGGCCTTAAATGCCACTGTGACGCTGACTGGTGGGGCTGTGTTTGATTACATTTCGGGCGATTTACAACGGGCGCCAAAGTGGATGACAGATAATGGGTTAGAGTGGTTGGGACGGATGTTGATTGAACCGAAACGTCTTTGGCGGCGATATGTTGTTGGCAATCCTCTGTTTTTGTGGCGGATTCTTAAACAGCGATTTGGTTTACTGAAATTTGACTGAAAGTGCTAATAATGCCACGGCCGTTTTCCCTATCTCATCCCTTTGCACAATTCCTCTTGCCAGACGGGCTGGTGTGCCTGTGTATCACCCCTATTTTTTTGTTCCCTAACATTTCCCCACTCTTAACGGCCGTTTCCCTCTCCCTCCTCGCCCTCTTCTACCTCATCTACCCGCCTAAGCCCTCTCCTTTTAACTTGTTGTGGTTAGTGTGGTGGCTGTTACTGGGTGTTGCTGTGTTAATCACTGCTGACCCTGACTTGACGCTGCCTAAGTTTACGGGGCTGATGCTTGGTTTTACCTGGTGGATGTTCCTGAACCGGAAAATTAACGGCCGTTCTTCTCTGACTTTCGGCTTTGTTTTCTGGGGGCTTCTCGGATTTGGTTTCGTGAGCATCGGCATGTTCAGCACGGATTGGCTGTTTAAAGTCCCTGGCATCGCTGCGATTTTGCAACGGCTGCCGACCTCAATGGTGCAGCTGCCTGGCTTGGAGGTAGGCGTGCAGCCGAATCAATTGGCAGGGACATTGCTCATCTATTTGCCCTTCTTGTTCTCTTTGCTCATTGGGTGGCGGCCACACAGGCATCGTAAAAAGTTGTTGGTGGGAACGGCCGTTCTCACCCTCTTTGCTTTAGCTGTCCTGCTTCTCACCCAATCTCGCAGCAGTTGGCTTGGTGCCCTGGGGGGAATCGGGGTGTTGCTGGCATTGTGGGGCGCCGTTTTGCCCAAGTCACGACAGCGATGGCTTCTTTGGGGTGCTGTCATCGTCATCATGTTGACAGTTTTTGTTGGCGTGTTTTCTGTAGGCGCAGAGCGTATCCAGTCAATTTGGAATAACCCGAACCAGGCACAAGAAACGGCCGTTGGTGAGTTTCGCTCCATTGGCTTTCGCCAGGAAGTGTGGCGTTGGGGCTTGATCGCCTCGAGTGATTTTGCCTTTACCGGCACAGGGCTGGGAACCTTTCGCCACGTCGTGCGCCGTTTGTACCCGCTCAACGTGCATCCTGACTTTGACATCGCTCATGCCCACAACATCTTCCTGCAAACAGCTTTAGATGTGGGCATTCCCGGCCTCATAACCTATCTGTCCATTCTCATCATCACCGCCATCATTGGCTGGCACACTGCCAGACGTAGCCCAGTGTACCGACCGTTTGTCTGCGGCATGATGGCAAGTTTTGCCGCCCTTCATATTTATGGCCTTACCGATGCTCTGGCTCTTGGCTCTAAAACAGGCCTTAGCTTTTGGATTGCTTTAGGTTTACTGACCCGTATGTTTTTTTTGCAACGTCAAGAGTCTACCCAACTTGAACTAGTAGATTTTTGAACCGGTCTCAATCTGGATTGTTTACCGCATACAGATAAATACGCCAGGGAGAAGTTTCATTTTCAAAAGTTCGTCGGTGTGTCAGCCCTAGCTGTTCGTAATTTTCAATCTCCACGCCAGAAAAAAAAGCTCTGGCGTTAAAAGGTAAACACGGTTCCCCCAGCCATCAAAATATTCTTGCCAAATCAACGTCTTATCTAATTCAGCAGCCATGATCTCCCGGAAAGCATGTTTGTAACGGAGTGGGTAATTATTCTGGTAGCCATCCAGAGTATAAAACCCGTTATGCAAAGCGATGGCAGGGTGAATGCCCAAACTAATCACACGATAACTCTCTTGAGGTCGCCCAATAAACTCATTGATTTCAGAGAATAGATCTTCTGAATAAAATTGAGCATAAGTCATCTCCTCTTCCTCAAGCTGGCCGAAAGCCGCTTTAATTGGCAGCACAACTTCCTGATTATGAGAAAGCACAAAAATAGCCTGACCCAAAATAAAGATAGCAATCAGCCATTGGCTAGGAATCCGCTTAAAAATGACTTGATGTTCCCCAATCAGAGCCAAACACAAGGCAAAAATCACATACCACCACAAGGCAGCACTCCAGAACAAGCGAATGTGAAATGTAAACAAAAAGGGAATTCGTTCTTT
>PDWJ01001658.1_pt1 | contig 28606 bp, 23 predicted proteins | sample 1430881 | NCBI WGS metagenome assembly PDWJ01 (sample SAMN01162460, study PRJNA174530) | Oral metagenome, whole genome shotgun sequencing project. | biome: Marine environment; feature: Marine mammal; material: Swab sample of the gingival sulcus; isolation source: swab sample of gingival sulcus...
TTGTTTTTCGCCTTTTCACAGGTCTTTGCAATATTCGCCAACAATTTTGAATGGCTGGCGACCATGCCGTTAGAATTATTTAAAGCGCTACCCTATGTCTTTACCGTCATCGCCTTAATCGTCTTCAGTGGCAAGTCGGTTGGACCGAAGGCGGCCGGTGAAATCTACGATGTCGGTAAGCGTTAGAGGAAGATAAAGATATGTTAAAACAAACAATTACAAATATTGAACCACTTGACGCGCTTTGGTTAACTAAAGCGCGTCAGCGCGTTGACCAGTTAATCAAACCGGTTGGCAGCTTGGGAAAATTAGAGCAATACTACATTCAACTGGCGGCGATTCAGAAGACGCTTAGCCCGCGCGCTGAACGCCGCGCCGTCGTCGTCTTTAGCGGCGATCACGGCGTCATTGACGAAGGCGTGGCGGTCTGCCCACAGTCGGTCACTTTACAACAAACTGAAAACTTCGTGCGCGGCTATACGGGTGTCTGCGCGATTGCCAAGCAGGCCGGCGCTAAGTTATTCCCGGTCGACGTCGCCGTCAACGGCAAAATTGGCATAGCTGGCGTCATCGACCGCAAATTGGCTTATGGCACGCACAATATCAGGCTCGGACCGGCAATGACTAGGCAACAGGCGATTGCGGCATTAGAAGTCGGCATTTCCAGTGTGGCGGCAGCAGTTGCCGAAGGCTACAACATATTGGCAACCGGTGAAATGGGCATTTGCAACACTACGCCGAGCGCGGCGATCTTAGCGGTGATGACGGGGCTAGACCCAGCTGAAGTCACTGGCATGGGCGCAAATTTAGACGATGCGCGGGTGCGCCATAAAATAGACGTGGTGCGCGCGGCGTTGGCCGTCAACCGGCCGGATAAGGACGATCCGATTGACATTATCAGCAAAGTTGGCGGCTATGAAATTGCCGCGATGAGCGGTGCTTTTCTAGGTGCGGCCCGTCACGGGGTCGTCATCGTGGTCGATGGCTTTATCGCAACGGTGGCAGCACTGCTCGCCGTACAGTTGGCGCCGACGGTGAAAGATTACTTAATTCCATCACATCAGAGCCGTGAAAAGGGCGCCCAAATCGCATCGCAATTACTCGGTTTAGCGCCGCCGCTCGATATGGAAATGCGACTCGGCGAGGGATCGGGTGCCGCGCTGATGTTTAATATTTTAGATGCCGCCTGCTATATGGGGCGCGAGATGATCACCTTTGACGAAGCCGGTATCGGCGTCGTCTAGCCGATATTGTTCATAAAAAATTTATAATTAAAAGCTTGCTAAAATGGCTCAAATAGTTTATATTAATTATGGGTTAGCACTCTTGAAAGACGAGTGCTAAAAAGTACAAAGGAGGAAGATATGAAAATTAAACCACTTGGTGAAAGAATAGTGATTAAACGCGTCGAAGCTGAAGAAAAGACGGCTAGCGGCATCGTTTTACCCGGCCAAGCTAAGGAAAAGCCACAAATTGCCGAAGTGATTGAAATTCCGCAAAAGCCGGCGGCTGATTTTGCCGTGAAAGTCGGCGACAAAGTCATCTTTAAGCAGTATTCTGGCACGGAAGTAAAATTAGATAATGAAACGTACACGGTCATCGACTTAGAGCACGTCTTGGCCGTCGTAGAATAGGAGGCAGATTATGGCTAAAGAAATTATGTTCAACGAAGCAGCCCGCAACAAATTACAAGTTGGCGTCGACAAATTGGCCGACACCGTTAAGGTGACGTTGGGGCCAAAGGGTCGCAATGTCATATTAGATAAAAAATTTGGCGCACCGCTCATCACTAATGATGGCGTCACCATCGCCCGCGAAATCGAATTAGAAGACAAGTACGAAAATATGGGTGCGCAGCTAGTGAAAGAAGTTGCCACCAAGACCAATGACGTCGCCGGCGATGGCACGACGACGGCTACGCTGTTGGCACAGGCGATTATTCGCGAGGGCTTAAAGAATGTCGCCGCCGGCGCCAACCCGATGATTCTAAAAAAGGGTATCGAAAAGGCAGTTGCGGTTTCCGTCGAAAATATTAAGACGATGTCGACCGACGTCGACACCAAGCACGCCATCGCCGACGTCGCCTCAATTTCTTCGGCCGATGCTAAAATTGGCGACTTAATTGCCGAGGCAATGGATAAAGTCGTATCGTCTTACATGGTCACAGACCCCGATAAGATGGTTGCGTCACTGGCCGATCCGTACATTTTGATTACCGATAAAAAGATTAGCAACATTCAAGAAATCTTGCCGATTTTAGAAAATATCGTTCAATCGGGCAAAAAATTATTAATTATCGCCGAAGACATTGAGGGCGAGGCATTGGCCACTTTAGTCGTCAATAAAATTCGCGGCACATTCGACGTCGTGGCCGTTAAGGCGCCGGGCTTTGGCGACAGAAGAAAGGCGATGTTACAAGATATTGCAGTCGTCACTGGCGCCACGGTGATTTCTTCTGAATTGGGCTACGAATTAAAAGAAGCTACGGTCGACATGCTGGGCACGGCACAAATCGTCAAAGTTGACAAGGACAATACGACAATCGTCAGCGGCGGCGGCGCAGCGACGGCAATCGAGGAACGGGTTCGTCAAATCAAAATGCAAATCGAAGACAGCACGTCGGATTTCGATCGAGAAAAACTACAAGAAAGACTGGCTAAATTAGCCGGTGGCGTCGCCGTCATTCGCGTCGGCGCGGTCACTGAAGTTGAAATGAAAGAAAAGAAATTGCGCATCGAAGACGCTTTAAATGCAACCCGCGCCGCCGTCGAGGAGGGCATTGTATCGGGTGGTGGTACGGCGTTCCTCAACTGCATTGGCAAAGTCGAAGAAGTGATTGAGAGCTTAGAGGGCGACGTCAAGACCGGTGCGATGATCATTCGCCGCGCCTTAGAGGAACCGATTCGCCAAATTAGCCACAATGCCGGCCTAGAGGGTTCGGTCGTGGTCAATAAAATCATGGCTTCGGAAGTCGGCATGGGCTTTGACGCCTTGAATAACCAGTATGTCAACATGAAGGAAAACGGCATCGTCGATCCCACTAAGGTGACGCGCAGCGCCTTGCAAAACGCAGCTTCAATCGCAGCGATGTTCTTGACGACAGAAGCGGCCGTCGCCGATATTGAAGAAGAAGCGCCAGCTGGCATGCCTCCGGGCATGGGCGGCATGGGTGGCATGGGCGGCATGATGTAGCCAACTCAATAGTTGCGACTTATAGAAGCGGAGCGCGAGCTCCGCTTTGCTTTGTCCCACTTGCCAATTATGTGGTTTATTACTATAATAAGTTAGACAGTTTAGCGATTGTGGGGACATTATGATAGAATTAAAGGGGCTAACTAAATCGTTTAACGGCTTTACGGCGGTTGATCGGATTGATTTGAAGATTGGTCAAGGCGATATTTTTGGCTTGCTCGGTCCGAACGGCGCCGGCAAGTCGACGACGATTTCGATGATTTCGACACTGCTCAAGCCGACTGCGGGCACAATTTTATACAAGGGTACGGACGTCGTCAAACAACCTCAGCTGATTCGCTCCCGGATTGGCTTTGTGCCGCAAGAAATCGCCTTATTTGAATCGTTGAGCGGGTTAGACAACCTTAAATTTTGGGGCAGTGCCTATGGCCTAAAAGGCGCGGCGCTACAACACCGCATTGCGGCGGTATCCGAAATCATCGGTATTAAAAAGCGCTTGGCCAGTAGTGTTGCCAGTTATTCAGGTGGGATGAAGCGGCGGCTGAACATCGGCGTCGCACTGCTGCACGAGCCGGAATTGCTGATTATGGACGAACCGACTGTTGGCATCGATCCGCAGTCGCGCAATCACATTTTGGAAACCGTCAAGCAGCTCAATCGCGCCGGCGTCAGTTTGATATACACCTCGCACTACATGGAAGAAATCGAGGCGATTTGCAGTGACATCGCTATTATGGACAGGGGCAAGATTATTGCGCACGGCAGCAAGGACCAGCTGATTGCGCAAATCGGCCAGTCTTCGCGCATCGTCTTGAAGTTGGCGGCCGATTGTCCGCAATTAGTCGCCTTATTGCGCGCGCGAAACGACGTCGTCGAAGTGGCAGTCGGCTCTGCCGAGTTGACGATTAACTGTCGGCGCAGCACTTTAGTCGCAGCCGTTTTAGAGGCGGCGGCACAGTGCGGGTGCGAAGTGCGCGACGTCGGCGTCGAGCAGCCCGATCTCGAATCGCTATTTTTAAACTTGACGGGCAAATCGCTGCGCGATTAGTTTAGATTGCCGCTGCTGTCAATAATCGCGGCGGTGCAGCTATAATAGATGGGAATACTTTGAATAAAACTGCTAAACAAATTATCAAAACATTAAATGACGCCGGTTACAGCGCTTATTTTGTCGGCGGTTGCGTTCGCGATCAATTATTAAATGTGGCCTATGACGACATCGACATTGCCACAGCGGCGCAGCCAAAGGCCGTAATGGCGCTGTTTGACCACGCCGTCGCGACCGGTCTGGACTATGGTACGGTCACCGTCTGTATGGCAGAACAGCATTTTGAGGTGACGACCTTTCGGCGCGAATACGACTACGTCGACGGCCGGCACCCGACTGTCGTACACTTTAGCGATCGCATTGAAGACGACTTGAGTCGGCGCGATTTTACGATTAATGCAATGGCGCTGACGGCATCCGGCGAATTAATTGACCCATACGGCGGGGCGGCCGATTTAGCAGCCAAGTTGATTCGGACGGTTGGCGATGCTGCCGATCGCTTTGCCGAAGACAAATTGCGCAAGTTGCGCGCCGTGCGCCTTGCCGCTCAAAAGGACTTTCGTTTAGACGCGCAGTTGCGCGCGGCGCTATCTGCCAATCCCGATTTAAACGGGGTTAGCGTCGAGCGCATTTTAACTGAATTCAATAAAATACTGTTGTCGGCGCATCCGGAAAAGGGGTTGCGCTATTTGGCCGATTGTGGCTTATTGAATGAAATATCGCCCAAATTGGCGGCGATGGTCGGCTTTGACCAGTGCAATCCGCATCACAAATACGATTTATTTGAGCATACGCTGCGCGTAGTGGCGGCGGTGCCGCCAAAACTGAACTTGCGTTGGGCGGCGCTGTTGCACGACGTCGGCAAACTGGATACGATGACATTTGGCGACGATGGGATTGGTCATTTTTACGATCACCAAAGTCATTCAGTAACAATCGGTCGACGGCTTTTCGAGCACTTGCGCGCGCCGAATCGGTTAAAGCGGGACAGTTTGGCCTTAGTTAAACACCACATGTATCGCCCGGTTTTAAAAGAGCGGCCGTTGCGGCGTTGGATTAATAAGATCGGCAGCGATCAGCTCGACGACATGATGGCGTTGATGCGCGCCGACATGTTGGCGACGGGTACGCTCGACGACAGCTTTAGCGTTGACTTAGCGCGTCATGTCGATCAATTACTCAAACAAAAACCAATATTTAGCCGTGCCGATTTGGCGGTTGACGGGCACTTGTTGATGCGCCATTTTAAGGTTTTAGAGGCAAGGCCAAAGCTGCTTAAGCCGCTGCTTGCGAATTTGGTCGCTCACTGCATCGAGTGTCCGGCGGACAACACGGTCCAGCGCTTGTTGGCATTGACCGAGCGCTGGTTGACCGCTCGCGCCAACCGAGATGGAGGAAATTGATGAAGCGAATTGGCGTTCTAATGATGATTTTAACGCTCGCTATAATTTTATTTGTACCAGTCGACAGTCAAATCAAGTTCTTTTTAGCCGGATTTGGACTGGTTGGCGGCTTGGTTTTAATCGGCTTGTCGAGTTTTACTTACTTCGACTAAAATAGCGCTAAATTTACGATTTTAGCACGCCAGACAGTTACAGCACAGTATTAAGTGAGGATAAAATGTACATTATTGTCGGACTGGGCAATCCCGGTCGCAAATATCAGGGCACGCGTCACAACGTCGGCTTCGATGCGATTGATTATATCGCCGAACAGCACGGCATCCGAGTTGGCAAGTTAAAGCATCAAGCCTTGCTCGGCGAGGGGCGCATTGCCGGTCAACGCGTCTTATTGGTCAAACCGCAGACCTATATGAACTTGAGCGGTCAGGCGGTCAGTTCGCTGTTGCGCTATTACAAGCTAAATCGCGATCAGTTATTTGTCATTTACGACGACATCGACTTGCCGCTCGGCGCCTTGCGGATTCGCCAGAAGGGCAGTGCCGGCACGCATAACGGCATGCGCAACATTATTTATTTACTGCGGCGCGACGACTTTCCACGCTTTCGCATCGGCATCGGCAAGTCCGACAAAATTGCACTGCGCGACTTTGTCTTAACGCGTTATCAAAAGGATGAAGTCGCGCCGATGGAAGCGGCAATCGCGCGCTGTGAACGGGCGATTGTCAGCGCCATAGACGAGGGATTAGACAAGGCGATGAGCAAATATAATGGCTAATAAAGCGCAGATTTACACCCTATTACAGCGCGCGACCGAGTATCAAACACTGCGGCGCAACATGCAGAGCGGCCTGTTTCCACAGGCCGTATTTGGCGTGGAATACGGTTCTTTTGTGCTCAATTTAGTGACGCTCTATCGCGATTTAAAAAAGATGGTCGTCGTCGTCGAGAACGAAGCGGTGGCCCGTCAATTACAAGATGATTTGACCGAGTTCATCGCGCCAATTTACATCTTTGACAAATTAGAACTGGCCTTTTTTGATGCCTATTCGCATTCGCATCAAGTCGAAAACGCCCGACTAGATGTCCTGTATCACCTGTTGGAAGACGACGTCGGACTGTTTATCATGCCGGTCGACAGCACCTTGACGCCGCTCAATCAGCCGCGTCACTATTTAAATGAACGCTGTCGATTTGCAGTTGGCGATGCGTTGGAACGCGATGCCTTTTTAAAGCTGCTGGTCGAATATGGATACAGTGCCGAATCGGTCGTCGAAGCCCCCGGACAGTTTGCGTTGCGCGGCGGCATCGTCGACGTCTTGCCACCGCTTAGTGCGCATCCATTGCGCATTGAGTTCTTTGGCGACGAAATTGACAGCTTGCGCATCTACGACATGGCGACATTGCGCTCGATTGAAAACGTCGAAACGGCGACGATTCGCCCTTGTCGCGAGGGGCTGTTATTTGGCGCACAGCAGGCGCAGGCCATCGCGCTCAATCGGCAACGCCTAAAAAATGCCAAGCATAAAACGCGGCGGCAACTATTGGCCAAAGCGGTTGAGGAGCTGAGTGAAGACGTTCACGTCGATCTGCGCTATCAGCTATTACCACTCTATTTGGATGAAACTTTTTCGATATTTGATTACATTGGCGACACCGTGACAGTCTACTGGCACTACAATCGGATTGTCGAGCGCAATCGCAGTCGCTATGCCGACTGGCTCGATCGCTTTAAGCAACATGTTGAACAGGGCGAGGCCTTGGCCGAACAAATTGGCTTGATGCTGCCGCCCGACGATTGGCTGGCGGCAGTGGCGGCCGGTCAGGCGCTGATATTTTCCGGCTTAAAGACACCGCTACAATACACCAAGCTAAAGAGCATCGTCGATTATCGCTTTAACGAGGCGCCCAGTTATCACAATCACATCGACTTGGTGAAAGCCGACATTGGCCATTGGCTGGCAACGGGCTATCAGGTCTATTTGCTGGCCTCTGGCGAAGAACGCTGTCGCGCCTTGCGGAAGATGCTTGAAGACGGGGGATTGCCCACTCAAGCCGAGCCAACTGCCGGCGCGCCGGGTGCACTTCAACTTGTCGACTGCGGCTTTCCCAACGGCTTTACGACTGACACTTTTAAGTTGGCCGTATTGACTGAAAATGAGTTATTCGGCAAACGTCACGTCGTTAAGCGGCGCCGCGTCAAGCACGCCAAATCGATTAAATCGTTTACCGATTTGGCAGTTGGCGACTACGTCGTGCACGACGCGCACGGCATCGGCAAGTACCTTGGCGTCTTTCAGCTGACGGTCGACGGCCAAAAGAAGGATTTTCTAAAACTCAGCTACAAGGCCGATGACGTGTTGTACGTGCCGGTTGAAAAGATGGAGACGCTACAAAAGTACATCGGCGCCGACGTCGTCAAGGTGCGCCTCAATAAACTGGGTGGCAGCGAATGGATTAAAACTAAGCAGCGCGTGCGCAAATCGGTCGAAGATATGACCGATGAATTGATTGCCCTCTACGCCGAACGGAAAGCGCAAAGGGGACACGCCTTTGCGGCCGACAGCACTTGGCAGCATCAATTTGAAGATGATTTTCCCTATCGGGAAACCGACGATCAACTCAAGTGCATCGCCGAGATTAAGGCCGATATGGAGCTGGCCAAGCCGATGGATCGGCTGCTCTGCGGCGATGTCGGCTACGGTAAAACCGAAGTGGCAATGCGCGCCATATTCAAGGCGGTTAGCGATTCCAAGCAGGCGGCAATTCTAGTGCCGACGACTATTTTAGCGCAACAGCATTACAATACGCTGGTACACCGTTTTTCGGCCTTTCCGATTAAGATAGCGGTGTTGAGTCGCTTTGTCAGCAAGCGTCAGATCGATCGGGCGCTCGACGATCTCAGAACGGGCGTCGTCGACATTGTCGTTGGGACTCACCGCCTGTTGTCGAAAGATGTCGTCTTTAAGGATTTGGGGCTGCTAGTCGTCGATGAGGAACAGCGCTTTGGCGTTAAGCACAAGGAAAAAATTAAAAAACTTAAATCTAACATCGACGTCTTGACGCTGTCGGCGACGCCGATACCGCGCACCTTACACATGAGTTTGGTCGGCATTCGCGACCTCAGTACGCTCGACGATCCACCGGAAGCGCGCTATCCGATTCAAACCTATGTTTTGGCTTATCAGCCGAGCGTGATACGCGAGGCCATTTTGCGTGAAATCGAGCGGCGTGGCCAAGTCTACTTTGTACATAATCGCGTCTACGACATCGAGCGCGTCGCCCACCAACTAGCTAATCTAGTGCCGGAAGCGCGCATCGATTTCACGCATGGTAAAATGAAAAGCGAACAGTTAGAAGGCAAGATGTACGGCTTTATCAACGGTGAATTTGACGTCTTGGTCAGCACGACCATCGTCGAAAATGGGCTCGATATTGCCAATGTTAATACGATGATCGTGCACGATGCCGATCGCTTTGGCCTATCGCAACTCTATCAGCTGCGCGGCCGCGTCGGGCGCAGCAACCGCTTGGCATACGCCTATTTGACCTATCAGCCGAATAAAATTCTAACTGAAATCGCCGAAAAGCGGCTGCGGGCAATTCGCGAATTTACCGATTTGGGGGCCGGTTTTAAAATTGCGATGCGCGATTTAGAACTGCGTGGCGCCGGTAGCCTATTGGGCGCCGAACAGCACGGTCACATGGTGGCCGTCGGTTACGAAATGTACACTAAATTGTTGGAGGAGGCGATTGCCGCCGCCAAGGGCAAGGTGCTGGAAGCGCCGCTCGACAGCTCGATCGAAATTCCCTGTGAGGCCTATATACCAGAGTATTACATTGCCGATGCCAAGTTTAAAATTGACGTTTATAAGCGCATTTCGGCAATCCGTCAGCAGCGCGATAAACTGGCAATCGAAGACGATTTAATCGATTTGTACGGCGATATTCCAGGCCCTGTTGCCAATTTGATAGCCGTTGGCTATTTGCGCGCCATGGCCGGCAAGCACCGCTTCGCCAGAATCGGGCAAGTCGACGGCAAACTAAACTTCGTCTACGATCAAACGGCTCAGATTAATCCGCAGTTGATTTCTATTGTGTTATCAGAGTATAATGGGAAAGGGTTGGTATTCAAAGGTACCAATCCGGCGATGTTTCAGTGCTCGATCGACCGCAAGCTGAAGGCGACAAATCACTTGCTGGCGATTGCGAGCGACGTGATGGAATTAATCGATTGCGCCAGTGAACGCGTCGAAGATATGAGGAGTAAAATATGAAGAAAATATTGATGATAGTTTTAATTGTGGCGCTCGTTTTGAGTGCGACTGCCTGTGGTGACAATGCCTCGACTGATGGCGCGAGCGGTTCGGCTCAAACGACGGTCGCACAAGGCGATGTATTGGCAACTGTCAACGGACAAGTCGTCGATAAAGCGCTGTTTGACAAGGCCTTTACGATGCTGGAATTGAGTTATCGACAGCAGTATGGCGAAGACGTCATGTCGCGCGATGTCAACGGCAAGACTTTGGGCGATGCGCTTAAAGTGGAGTTGCTCGACAGTTTAGTGACCGAGTTGATATTACACGATCACTTGACAAAAGAGAACTTTGCGATTGACGCCAAAACATTGGATGAGGCGTTTGCCAAATACGAGCAAGCGATTGCCGACAAGGGCGAGTTGCGCGCGCAACTAAGCGACGCCGGCATCGACGATGCCTTTATCAAGCAGCGCTTGGAGATGCAGAGCTATGTAATGGAATTCTACAACCGCGTCAGAGACGACATCACTGCGCAAATCGATTTAAGCGATCCCAAATGGGCCGATCAAGTCGTCAAAGTTGACGCCCAGCACATTTTAGTCAAAACGTCAGAAGAGGCCGACCAAGTCGTCGCCCGTTTGGCGGCCGGCGAAAGTTTTGAAGCGCTTGCCGAAGAACTGTCACAGGATCCGGGCAGCGCGGCCAACGGCGGCAATTTAGGCGAATTTGGTCGCGGCGAAATGGTTAAGCCATTTGAGGAGGCCGCCTTTGCCACAGCGGTCGGCGCGGTTTCGGCACCGGTTGAATCAGAATTTGGTTTTCACATTATAAAAGTCAACCAGGCTTTGACGGTGGAAGACATCAAGGCGCGCGAAGACGGCGCTGCGCAGCTGATCGACATTAAAGAAAAATTGGTAAACAGTCAGTTTCAGACTGGTTTTGATGGGGCTTTGGCCGAACTGCGCAGCCAGTACGAGATTGAAATTTTTCCGGAAAACATCAGCGTGACACCGGTTGAGACGACGCCGGTCAGCGAAACGACTACAAAGTAATGCGGTAGAAAATGAAGAAAAATAATTCCTTTGTCAACGTCGCGCTGATATACAGCGCGACGCTAATCGTCGTCAAGATCATTGGCGCGGTTTACAAGATATTTCTTGGCAATGTCTTAACTGACACGGGCGCCAGCTATCACGGCTTTGTCTATCCCTACTTCAATATGATGTTGGCGATGACGACGGTTGGCTTTCCGGCGGCCATCGCCAAAGTGACGGCGGAGTACTTGGCCGAAGACAATTTGTTAGGCGCCGAACAACTATTTGCCGTCATGAAGCGATTTTTGCTGATGATCGGTTTAGTTTCGGCGACCATTCTATTTTTGGCCGCGCCGACAATCACCGCACTGGGGCACAATCCAAATGCGGCGCTGTCGATGCAAGCGCTGTCGATCGCCTTGGTATTCGTCGCCTATATGTCGGCTTATCGCGGCTTTTTTCAAGGTCATTCCAATTTATTTCCCTTTGGCATGTCGCAAATTGCCGATCAAATCGGCCGCGTCGTACTGGGCATTGGCTTAGCCAGTTTCTTGCTGCAATACGGCGATGTCTACGCCGCTGCCGGCGCCACCTTTGCCGCCACTTTGGGTACGGCGTTCGGCCTGTTGACTTTAGTCTACTTTAGGTGGCGCCATTGTGAGGCCAATGATTTGCCAAAATTGGGCAAGCTAAAACTATTTGAACACAAGGCCGAAATCAAGCGCGTCGTGCTGATTGCAATACCGATTATTATCGGCGCATTGGTCATGCCGATGGTCAATATGATCGACACCTTAATCGTCAGCAACCGCTTAATCGACATTGGTTACAGCGAGGAGATGGCCAATAGCTTCTATGCCTATCACGGCTTTTATTCGGCTTCTTTAGTCAATTTTCCACAGGTGCTATTTACTGCCATTCAAGCCAGTTTGCTGCCGGCTGTGGCCTTTGCGATTGCCGTCAACGATCAAAAAATAGTTGGCGATACCATTAAAACCGGCATTAAAATCGCCTTTATTATCGGCGTGCCGGCGGCGATTGGGCTGTCGGTTTTGGCCAAACCAATCGTCGCGCTGCTGTTTGCAGCCAAGCCCAACGTCGTACTTTACACGCCCGGCATCTTGGCGATTGCCGCCTTGGGCTTGATTCCGCTATCGCTATTTCAGGCGACTACCGGCATTTTACAGGGGATGGAAAAACAGAAGTTGCCGGCGTTCAATCTGTTGATTGGCGCAATCTTTAAGGTAGTCGTCGGTTATTTACTGGTCGGCGTACCGGCGATTAATGTTAAAGGGGCGGCGATTTCAACTCTGCTGGCCTTTACCATAGCGGCGATACTCAATTTGCACGCACTGTTTAAATACCACGCTCCCAATTACAATATTTTTAGCATTATCGTTAAACCGTTTGCCTCCTCACTGGCGATGGGCGGTGTGGTTTGGCTTAGCTATCGCGGCTTGGCGACGTTGGTGGGAATTGACTTTCGGGTGGCAGCACTGCTCAGCATCTTGGTTGGCATCGTCGTCTACGCCGTATTGATCGTCGTTAGCAAGGCGCTCGATCGAACCGATTTGGAATATTTACCGGCTAAAAAATACTTGGCGAAAGTGATAAGGTGATCAGATGCACAAATTGACAGTCATTGGGCTGGGACCGGGCGATATGTCCTATTTGACGATGCAGGCGCTAACGGCGCTAAAGGCAGCCGACTGCGTCTATTTGCGCACGGCGCGGCATCCGATTGTCGAGCAATTAGCCACTGAGGGCGTCAACTTCGTCAGCTATGACGACTATTACGACAGTGCAGAAACATTTGAACAGGTCTATCTGACGATCGTCGACGACATCGTCGCCAAATTGGCCGAACGGCCAGTCTGCTATGCGGTGCCGGGCAATCCGTTTGTCGCCGAGCGCACGGTTGAACTGCTAAAGCGGCGCTGCGCCGACATCGACTACATTCACGGCGCCAGTTTTATCGACGCGCTAGTGACCGCCCTGGCGCTCGACCCAGTCGACGGCCTGCGCATCGTCAATGCGCTCGACCTCAAACCCTTTATGCAGATAAATGACGATTTGTTAGTCTGTATTCAATGCTATAATCGAATCGTTGCGGGACAACTTAAAATTTGGCTGTCCGGTTACTTTGACGACGAGCAGCCGCTTTTGGTGGTCCGCGCCGCCGGTATTCGCGATCGTCAAACGATTGTCGAAATGCCACTCTATCAACTGGACCGCTATGACGACTTTGACCACTTGACCAGCGTGGTCGTCAAGCCGCAGCGGCAATCTGGTCGTCAGCAGTTAGAGCAGTTGCAAGAAATCGTCAAATTGTTGCGCTCTGAACACGGCTGTCCTTGGGATCGTCAGCAAGACCACCAAAGCCTCAAGGAAAATCTGTTAGAGGAGGCCTATGAAGTGGCCGAGGCAATCGAAAATGACGATTTATTCGCCCTTGAGGAAGAATTGGGTGACTTGTTGCTGCAAGTCGTCTTTCACGCTCAAATCGCCTCTGAAAACGGCGATTTTACGATGACTGATGTCGCGACCGGAATATGCCAAAAATTAATTAGGCGCCACCCGCACGTCTTTGCCGATGCAGTCGTCCAAGACGCCGAACAGGTCAAAGTCAACTGGGAGGCAATTAAGCGGCGCGAAAACAGCCATCATACGACGGCCCAAGTGATGGGCAAGTACGGCAAGGGTCTGCCGGCGCTCTTTCGCGGCCAAAAAGTTGTCGAAAAGGGCATTAAAGCCGGCTTCGATTGGGAAGATAACGCACAGGCGATCGCGAAGATCAAAGAGGAAATCGCCGAATTAGAGGCCGCCATTGCGACGGCCGACTGGGCGCATTGTACAGAGGAATTAGGCGATGTTCTGTTGGCCAGTTGCGTCGTCGCCAGCAAGCTGGAGATCGCGCCAGAACAGGCCTTACAGAAGGCCATCGATAAGTACATTAGTCGCTTTAGCAAGATGGAAGCATTGCTTGCCGCGCGCAATTTGTCGTTTGAACAACTCGACATGGCGGGCCTGATTGCCATTTGGCAAGAATCGAAGTAAAAAAGTTTATTTTTTATAAAAAAATCAAAAAAACACTTGATAAAGACTGTCGATATAAGCTAATATGTACATAGCTGATAAAATTCATGCATTTTTTAATAAGGAGGTAATGTTGTGAATAAAGCTGAATTAGTTTCTAAAATTGCCGAACAAGCAGGTTTGACTAAAAAGGATGCAGAGGCTGCATTAAACGCCTTTATGAACACCGTAGAAGAATCACTTTGCAAAGAGCAAAAAGTACAATTAGTCGGCTTCGGTACGTTTGACGTTAGGCACAGAAAAGCTAGAAAGGGTAGAAACCCGAGAGATCCTAAGAAAATGCTTAACATCCCAGCTTCAAAAGCACCGGTCTTCAAAGCTGGTAAAGCATTGAAAGAGTCTGTCAACGGCAAGAAGAAATAAGCTTATCAATTATCTTAATGTATGAAAGTAGAACAGCATGGCTCTTGTGGCCATGCTGTTAGATTGTCGACAAAGTTGACAATTATTTTACCTAATCCAATGTGGAGGAGCCGATGTTTAAACTGACGCGTGAAAAAGTAAATGATTTTGCCCAAGTCGTCTTGGGCATGGTGATATTGGCCTTTGCCATCGCCGCCATCCTCAAACCGAACCAACTAGTCACTGGCGGCATTACCGGTATTTCTCTAATCGTCGAAACGGTCTTTCATTTAGACTATGCGATCGGCTATTATATCCTATCGGTTTTAGTGTTGCTGGCGACCCATTTTATGATGGGCTGGGGCGAGAGTCGTAAAATTCTGATTCTGTCGATTTTATTTCCAATCGTGCTGATGATCTTTAGTCGACTCAACTTTAATTTAACGCAAAACGACCTATTTTTGGCATCGGTCTACTACGGCGTGGTCGGGGGTATTGGCACCGGTTTAATTCTCAAGAGCGGCTATTCGTCGGGGGGGACCGATTCGATCGGAAAAATCATTCACAAGAAATACTACCCCTTCATTTCGATGAACTTGATCATCACGGTTATCGACTTGGCGATTATCGTCGTGTCGATGTTCGTTTACGACCTGCGCATTGCCCTCTACGCCATTATCACGCGCATCGTCTTTCTAAAGAGTACCGAAATGGTGATGTTCGGCTTTAGCAATAAGCTGGTCAAGTTGGAGATCATTTCAAATGAACACCGCGCGATCGAAGACTTCATTATGAATAAGGTCAGGCGCGGCATTTCCAAATACAGTATCGTCGGCGGTTACAGCAATGAATCGCGCATCAAAGTAGTGACGATTTGTTCACCGCGCGAGTCGATGTTAATTAAAAAATTTATCGCCAAATGCGATCGCGCGGCCTTTGTCAGCATATTGCCGGTCAGTTCGGTTTGGGGTGAAGGCGTCGGCTTTCGCGGCTTAGATGACGAGGAATTTTAGCGGTTGATTGGCAGAAAGTGAGGGAGCGATATGGCATCACTAAAGGAGATTAGGCAGCGCTTTGATGCACTTGATCGCCAACTGGTCGAGTTGTTGGAGCAGCGTTTTGAGTTGGCGTCGGCAATCGGCGAACAAAAGCAGTTGGCAGGTATGGCAGTGGTCGACGCGGCGCGCGAAGCGGAAGTGTTGACCAACGTCACTGCGCAGGCTAGCGCGACCTATCGCCACAATGTGGCAGCGGTCTATCAAATTTTATTGGAAGAAAGCAAGCGGGTGCAAGTGGCGCGCTTAAAGTAAAAAAACCGTTTGACTGGCGGTTTGAGCCCCGTCAAACGGTTTTTAGTTTAGAAGTTACCGGTCGTAAATTTGTTAGAAGTGGCCAGTACGTCGTAGTAGACATTTAAGGTCGATTGGCGGGCGTTGATTTCGGTTAAAACGCCCTGTTCTTCGTAATAGGTTTTAAGCGGCTTGGTAAACTGGCGATAGGCGTCAATTTTGCGCAATACCTTTTCCGGTCGGTCGTCTTCGCGCCAAATTAAATTGCTTTGGCAGCGATCGCAGACGCCATCGACTTTTGGCGGGTAAATAATCGTATTAAACACGGCGTAACAGGTTGGGCAAGTGCGTCGCGCCGAAAGTCGCTTGATGTCTTCTTCGGCATCGGAATCGAAGTACAGTACCGTATCGATGACGCGACCGTGATCTTGCAACATGTCGTCGAGTGCTTTAGCTTGCCGGATATTGCGCGGGAAGCCGACGATGACGATGTTTTTCTTTGCCGTGATATGCTGTTTGACCATATCGATGACGATGGCGTCGTCAACCAGTTCACCGCGTTCAAACTGATCTTTAATTTTTTCGCCTAATTCAGTTTTTTTGTAAACTTCACGGCTGATAATTTCACTCGTCGATAAGATGTCAAAGCTAAATGTTTCGCGCAGTTTGCGTGCCACCGCGCCTTTGCCGGCGCCCGGTAGTCCCATTGTAAGAATAATCATAGCACCCTCCTTATCAGATTATATCAGTTGTGATATTATAATATATACCTAAAGTCATTATATCATAAATAAACCTTAATTGGAGAATCAGATGAAAAAACTGCTGGCGGCCATCGCGCGACACAACGCGCGCGGCAAGCAAATTAAATTCTATGCCGAATACGGCGACGGAAAGTATCGGCAGCAGCTGTTTTCAGATTGCGTTGCGGAACAGTTGCAGCCGCTTTACTCGATTACCAAGTTCATTACCTGCGCGACGCTATTGACGATTGCCGAAAGGCATAATATAGCGCTCAACCAGCCACTACTGGACTATTTGCCGGCCTATCGGCCGCCTAATCGCGCCGCCGAGAAGTTGACCATTGATCAATTTGCCAATATGACCACCGGCATCGCATGGCGTGAAATTGACGCCTATCGGCAGCCGAATAACGCATTTGACCAGTTTGTCATAGCGGCCCAACCACTGGACTTTTTATTCAGTCGCCAAATCGATGCCAACTATCACTTTAATTACAATAGCGCCGCCAGTCACGTCTTAGTCTATTGGAGTGAAGCCGTTACCGGCAAGGCGTTTGAAGCCAGCGTTGCCGAATGGTTGTTTAGACCACTCGACATTGCGCGGTTTAGTTGGCAGCGCGATGCCCAAGGGCGCGTCTTTGGCGGTCACGGTTTGGCCCTCTACCCAGAGGACTTTATTAAGTTGATGCCGCTGTTGGCCAGCGGCGCTTACAACGGGCGGCCAATTCTCTCTAAAGCGGTCTTGCAAAAATTGCATACCATCTGCGTTAAGGGCGCTCTCGGCTACCGCGGTTACGGCTATGGCCTGTGGCATGGCAAAATAAAAAATGCACCATTTATCGGTGCATTTGGCAATGCCGGTCAGCGCATCTATTACTTTCCAACGCTGCGTCGCAGTCACGCTTTCTTGGGTAATACCAAGCCGGAGTTCGGCATTCAAGAGGCGATTTTGGCGACGATTCTATAATTATTTGCCGGATAAGATGCGTGCGATTTCTTCGTAGCTCATATTGGAACTGAGCGTAAAAGTACCAACCTGTAAACGGGTTGCGACGCCCAGCTTATCGACCACTTTTAAAAATTCTTTGCTGTCGGCGATAATGCCGGCCTGTTGCAACTGTTTGGCGATGGCGTTACCCGAAGAACCGCTGCGAATCGTAATCGTCTTGTTGACGACCGCTGCTGCCGTCGTCGGCGCAATCGTGGTCGCCACCGTCGTCTGTTGATCGGATTGATCGGTTTCGCTCGTCGCTTCCGTCATGACGATATCGACCGTGCTTTCGGTAGATAAAGCGGTCGTTTCGGTCGTCGTTTCCTCAGCTGCAAAAAAGGTTGAATCCAGCGGCATGGCGTCATTTAACTTCCATGAGACGACAGCGAAGATGACGGCGATGATAAAGAGGGAAATAATCACATCGCTCATATCGTATAAAATATCTTTTAACTTTTCCATAGAGCCTCCTACACTATTCTATCATATCATGCCCCATTCGTATAGCCAGTAATCAAAATTTAAATAGAAGTCAAGCGCTTTTTGCGCAGTTGTGTTATAATGGTAAAAATTATACAGTTTTACAGAGGAGTTGTCAGTTGAAGATATATTTAATGCGTCATTATAAAGTGAAAATGACCTTTCAAAAGCGCTATGACAGCGCTGGCTATATGCGCGATAGCATCTTGTACAATTTATGTGACGTCCATGATGGTGCGCCCAGCGCCGCCGTAGAAGGGCGCCTTTACGCATCGGACATGCGGCGCGCCATCGAGACGGCGCAGTTGGCCTTTGGCAAGGCGCCGGAAATACTGCCCGGCATATTTGAAGTGACCATGAAAAATTACAAACAGAGCAGCGCGACTAAACCGCTGATTTGGTGGGAATTTATGGCGCGCCTCCATTGGTTTTTAAACAAGAATACGCAGTACGAAACGCGCGACGAGACCTTTGCCCGGCTCAGCAGCGCACTCGATTTGCTGGAAGCGCGCGCCGAAGATGCCACTTTGGTGATGCACGGCCACGCCATGCGCTACATGGGCTATCTGCTGAAAAAGCGCGGCTATCGTGGCAAATACGTCATCAACGCCAGCAATGGTCAAGTCTATCGCTACGAAAGCGGTGCGCGATGATCATTCAATACTTAGCGCACAGCGGCATCTTGATCGAAACCGCCAGCAAACAGCTATTTATTGATGCTATCGACTACGTCGCCGACAATTTTGAATACGACAAAGCAGTCTATTTCTTTGTCACACATCATCACGCCGATCACTACGACGCGGCGATTTGCGATTACGAGGGCCTGGCTAGCTTTATCTTATCGGACGACGTTCGGCCACTGTGCCCGATGCGCAAAACCGTTTATGTGCGCCCCAATCAAAGCTATCAGATCGACGATATGACAGTGCGCACCTTCGCGTCGACCGACTGCGGCGTGGCCTTTTTAATAGAATTAGACGGCGCCGTACTGTTTCATTCCGGCGACCTCAACTGGTGGCACTGGCAAAATGACGACGCCGCCACCCAGCGGGCTGAGGCCGAACAGTTCAAGGCGATCGTCGACGGCATAGCGGCGCGCCTCGACGTCGCCTTTGTGCCCTACGATCCGCGACTGGGCAGCGCCGAACATTACAGCTTTGGTTACTATTTAGACACCAAGCACATCAGATACCTAATTCCAATACACATGCGCGACGACTTCGACGTCAGCCGGCGCATGGTCGCACAGTTCCCGCACCATCGCCACAAACTCGTCGCCGTTACGGCAGAAGATGAAGTGGTGTTGGAAATTTGATTGATTAAAGGCGAATTATAAGCAGCCTGTTTTGTGATAAACACGACACATAACATGTCTTGAGTACTGAGGGATTAAGACAGTAGATTAATGATTAGTAATATTAATAACTTATTTTTTATTTCCAAACAAAAGTGGGGCAATCATTGTTAATATGTCTTTTATCCTGTACAAGTTTGCAATCAAACTACATATTTCCATATAAGCTTTCACTATTAGGCGCTAATTAACATATTAATTTACTTTTGATTAGAATCGCTTTATTCATTAGATCATCTATCTGTTGTTGATAATATATTGGAGTTATGATAAAAGCCTAGACATTTTAATATAAGCTGATAAAAATTCGATTTAAAATAAACACTAATTTAATATAGGGCTATTACAAAAGATAAGAATTGTGAACGCGTTTTTTGCGTACCAATTTCTTGTTTTCTGTAATGGTCTTTTTTGCGTACCATGAAAATTTAGACTCTGCGACTGAGCCACCTCGGCGAAGTAGGCCGTGACTTAGTTTGTAAGGAGCCTGCCAAGAGGGGGTCGTAGAGTGAAAAGGCTGACTTTAAAGTCGTAAAGTGAAATGACCGACCTTAATATGTAAGTGCATTTATTGAGAGGAGTTTTTTATGAAGAAGAATAATTTGTTGAGGTTTGTCGCCTATCGTGGCGCAATTAACGCAATGGATTATTGAGGATAAGTATTTTTCAAGATGTTTTAACCTAGTTTTGTAAACATCTACTTGATTATGATAGAATAGATTGAATTCTTGAAAACAATGTCTCGATTCAATTAGTGATATCGATAAGAAGGGTTAAATGTCTAGAAATCAAAATTCTAAGTTAGTCATTGCATTGGGGCTCTTTTTGGCCGGCGTCAGATTCGTTTTAACTTCGTTGCGCCACGCAGTTGCTTTGGTTCTAATTGTATTGGCCGTGCCGGTCTTGTTGAAGTTTCCAGCACATTTATTACAACTCAAGGCGTCGATGTATTCGTCTATTAAATTATTTGGCGTCGAAATAGGGCTCAAACAGCATCTGTTAATTGGTTTATTGTTATTGCTACTCTATTGTGTATTTTTTAGAAAGCGGCGACTGAGTAGCGCTTTATTTATTGCGTTTTTGCCAATTATGATATTTGTCGAGTTGACGTATTTTAATATACAATGGCAGCTTTCGTTTTTTAATAATGCGCTTTACTTAAATATGTTGTTGGGAATTCAAAATCTATTTTTTGTTTGGGGTGTCGCTTATGGGTTTGAACAGCTGTTTAATGATTATCTAGTTAGCAAGGGGAAGTTACGAGGTAATAATCGTCATTATAAATTGAGTTTGAGAATAGAAGAAGAACTCGATATGATGCCGTATTTTCTATACACATTGGTTTTTGTCAGCGGTTTAGTTTTATTTTTGTTGCCAACGGCACAGCAAAAAAAACCGCTGTTCATAGGAGATTCGACGGTTCAGCAACAGATTGAAGAGAATGTAGAAACGCTACAATTACTTAGATATACTAATTTTTGTGAAATTGATCCGGCGTTGCGGCGCGAGCTGTTAATGACGTTAATCAAAATTGAAATGGCCAACTTAGATATTGACAGTTTGAATTTTGCGATTGGCCCAACGGTCGAAAATGGCGACAGTTTTTATTCCAGTCAGTTTGATGCTGTCATAATCGACGAAAATTACGTTGGAAAGGACATCATCGATGTCGCCGCCACAATTTCAAAAGTGTGTTATCGTGCTTATCAATATCGCCGTGTTGACGATATGCGCCATTACCAGGTAAAAGACGATCTACTATTGCTGTTTAAACAGCTAAAAAATTGGTCGGAAACTAATGATTTGCTCTTGAGTGGTTTATTTAAAAAAAGTGTGTTATACGGGAGCGTTCGCAGATCGCCCTATGATTACATGATGCGCTATTATCAAGCGGTAAGAAGGCAATATTACCGAGAGTTGGCACTTGATTTTTGGAGTGAGGCGCAACTTGTTGAGCGACCCGAAGTGAGTTTAGACAATGACGATAGTATGCCATTACCGCATCGACTGACATTGCAGACAACTAGTAGTGGTTATCAGTTGTATTACGGTTTAAATGATGAACTCACTCGCCCTGGGGGGGATTTACAGCTCCAATTAATTATGCAATGTGACGCCAGGGGCGTTTTTGGTGACTATTATGATGATAAACGCGTTTCAGATCCTGTAAAAATTGAAGATAATATTGTACAATTTGCATTGGACGATCTTGACGAAGGCGTTTATGAAGTTTATTTAGCTTATTGTAGATCCAATTCGGGTCGCGTTTTTAGACGCGAATGTATAGCGTTGTTAAAATGTCAAAATGGTCAGTTGACGACTTGTCTAAATCCGCACATTATGGCTCACAATTTAAAAAACGATAGCAATTTTAATTCCGTTGCCGTAAAATTTAACAATAGCGTGCCGCGTCGCATTGCCGAACTCAGTCGCGAGATTACAAGGGGGGTACAAACGGATTTAGCCAAGGCGCGCGCCCTATATGATTGGCTATGTAACAATACAGTTTATTCCGCGGAAACAGCTATTCATTCAAATACAATGCTAGTTAATAAATTGTTCAAAGATGAAAAAATGCAATTTAATAGTTTAGAATTAGCGAAAGTCTATCATTTAATGCTCAACGCCAACGACATTCCGTCGCGCGTCATGGTCGGTAATCGTACAAAATGGCTTAAGCTCTATGAGCTTGAGCTTATGGAAGGCGATCGTGTGATTCGTAATCATAGTTGGAATCAAGTGTATATAAGGGAACTAGAGCGTTGGGTTTATGTCGACGTATCAGCCGCTAATCAATATGCCAATGAGGAATTACTCCCCATTGGCGGTTGGCGGCCGATGTATTATTGTTTTGCAATGCCATTAGAGGTACTATCGAACAAATACATTACATCTGGAACTTTACCAAGTTATGACAACGCGATTACAGGAGAGAAAAAATGAGGCGCAAGGTTAAAACCGAACGATCTTCAGCGCACCAGAATTGGGGATTTTTAAAAGCGAACGCGCATCTTTTGGCAAGGCGAATCAGTTTAAATTCTTATTTTTTTATTGTGATACACTTGTCGATATTGTTAAATTTATTATACGTTTGGTTAGATTTTGAACGAGTGCGATTATTTTTCATTGCATTCCCAAGTGGAATATACGAACGCTACTTATACTATTTCATTTTGTTTTTAGCCTTTAGACTCGTCTATATGTGGCTTAAAAAGGACCTTATAAGTGTTGGCGGCACACTTTTTATTGGTTTATTAGTGTTTACTCTGGAGTTTGCGTTAGCGCTAATTAGCCAGTTTGTCTATTTGCGCTGGATTGTTGTGTCATCTATTGGTGGAGCGGCTTTGCTATTAGTTATACTGGCTTTTAGGCATTTTCGCTTATATGTCATGACGGGGAAAAAATCGCGGCCGCAGTATTTTAGCATTATTACTGCTAGAATAGTAATATTGACTTGTGCGATTATGTTAATTACCTTTGTTTGGGGATTTTCGCACTTGCAAGACAGCGTTGCACAAAGCAGGCGCGCCTTTGCGGAACGGGTTGAATCGCCTGAAGAGATGCGCGAATACATAGCGGCCAACGAAGCAGTTTTTGCCAATTTGTCGAGTGCTGTCTTTATCGAATTGTCCTCTGTTGAGCAAGTGTCAACGCTAGAGCAGGTTATTGCCATGGAGTGTGATCGCTTCGGCATTGCCACGATTGAGCTTTCGGTTGAGGAAGGTTTATCGTTTGACGTTAAATACGATTCACAAAAGCGTCGTATAGTAGTCGAACGTACGCTATTACAACAACCAGATGTATTAATTAAAGCCGTTATACGAGAGTGCTTCTACGCATATCGGGAAGACTGTGTCGACTTGTTGGAAGCGGCTGGTATAACCGACGAAAAATTGTTGACGTTTAAAAACATGCTTTTGGGTGGTGCAATCTGCACTGCAGATCTACACTATTTGCAATCTGAAAAACATTATAATAGTAGCTCTATTTTTAATTCTGGAATTGAAGAAACGGTTGAATCATATTGTGCGATGCGCATGAGTTATTATTTTAGAAATATTATTAATTATACGCCATCTCGAGAGGCGATAATTACTGAAGTTAACCGTACCGCTTCAGAACGAGATTTAAGACTCCCCGATCGCATATATTGTGAAATAGTGGATGGAAAATTAGAATTTAGTTGTCGCTTTAGCAATCGGGCTACGACGGGGCACATTTTGCTCTTCGGTCAAGGTTGTATGCAAAGAATTGACTTAGTTTATTATGAAGAAGACGATATTTTGCGGGCGGTGATTGACGAACCGAAATCGGGTAATTATGATGCGGCGCTTTTTTCCGGTGAGATTGATTCAAGGGAGGACTATTATGGGATAAAAATTGGACAGACGCCCTTAATAATTACTGAACGGAAAATTTTTGAGCGCACTAATCGCGCAGACTTTGAACACAATTCGTCATTTGACAGCAACCGCCGTACTTGTATGATAAATTTGGGTTATGTCCAGTACGAAATTAGAAATCACAGCGAGGCCGTTGTCGATGGGTTGACTAGTAGTTTAGAAAAGGCGCGCGCTTTACACGACTGGATAGCTGAAAATATTGAGTATAATCACGATTGCGATATTATAAGGCGGGCTTATATGGACGATCCGCTATTGGCTTTAAAATATCGAAAATCAGTTTGTAGTGGCATTGCACGTCTTTACCATGAAATGCTGAGGAGTGTTGGCATACCGTCGCGCGTCGTTAGTGGCTATGCTAAAGATCAAAGTGAAGTGGACGAGTTGGAATTGGCGACGAAAAAAAGAAGGACTAATCACGCTTGGAATCAAGTGTATATTGAAGAATTGCAACGTTGGATTAACGTCGATGTGACTTATGATTTAAACCGCGTTCAGGCCGACTATCAATACTTTGCATTTTCGGAAGAAACATTAGCTAGAACGCGTTTAATTATTGAATTTGACGAGGAATACGATTGCGTATTTAGAGAGGTCAGTGAATAGTGAAGTCAGTAAAGCGGGTCGGTTTCGACCCGCTTTAACACTACTTATTTTACTTGAACGATCCAGCCTTGCGGTGCGGTGATGTCGCCTTTTTGAATGCCGACCAGTGTGTCGTACAGTTTTTTGGTGACGGGGCCGACTTCTGTTTCGGAGTGAAAGACGTGTAGTTTGTCTTTTAGTTGAATGCCGCCGATTGGCGTGATGACGGCGGCGGTGCCGCAGGCGCCGGCTTCGACGAATTCGTCCAGTTTATCGATGTAGCAGTCGCGTTCGGCGACGTTCATGCCGAGGTATTCCTTGGCGACGTGCATCAGTGAATACTTGGTGATCGACGGCAAAATCGACGGCGATAGCGGCGTCACAAACGTATTGTCGGCCGTGATGCCGAAGAAGTTTGCCGCGCCGACTTCTTCTATTTTGGTATGGGTTAATGGGTCGAGGTAAATGCAGTCGGCGAAGCCGCCGTCTGCCGCAATTTGGTGCGGCAACATGCTGCCGGCGTAGTTGCCGCCGACTTTGGCGTTGCCAGTGCCAACCGGTGCGGCGCGATCGTATTCGGACAGGCTAAAATTAACTGGCGTCATGCCGCCTTTAAAATAGGGGCCAACCGGTATACAGAAGATGCTAAACAGATATTGCGGTGCCGGTTTGACGCCGATGTTGTCGCCGACGCCGATTAAGAAGGGCCTCAGATAGAGCGTGGCACCCGATTCGTAGGGCGGCACGAACTTTTGGTTGGCCTTGACGACTTGCAGGCAGGCGTCGATAAACATTTCGACGGGCACTTCCGGCATCATCAAGCGCCGAGCGCTGCGGTTTAGGCGCTTGGCGTTTTCGTCCGGCCGAAATAATTGTACGCCCCCATCTTTGCGGCCGTAGGCCTTAAGGCCCTCAAAACACTGTTGACCGTAGTGGATGGCGGTGGAAGATTCTGCGATGTGAATGACGTTGTCGGTTGTCAGCTCGCCTTTTTGCCAACTGCCATCTTGCCATTTTGCAATGTAACGATAGTCCGTTTTAATGTACGAAAAACCCAAATTTTTCCAATCAATAGACATACCTTCCTCCTTTGGCGCAGCGTCGTTTCGCTTTAGTTCATTATACAGCTTTCGGATAAATTATTCAACGCCGGATTGGCAATTTAGCCGATTGTTTGCGCGGCCGTCCGAATCGGTTGTCGGCGTGATATTTTGATTGTGTTGCACTCGCTCGGTGCACTTTGTTTTTGAACAAAAATATTATTAAAAAGCGAAAAATCCACTTGAGCATTTTAAATGCTTCTGATACAATATATAGTGCATTAAGGTTAAATTATACAATTTAAACACTAAATGTAGTTATCTGACAATTTAGCGATGGCTGCTGAAATCGTCGAAGCGCGGCATGCGAAGGGGGATATATGGTAAGGGTGTTAAAGCGCAGCGGTAAAGAGGTCGAATTTGATGTCTATAAGATTATTGGGGCAATAGAAAAGGCGATGTTGGAAACCGACAAGGGTGTCGATTCCGACTTGAGTGAGACGATTGCCCAGCGGATTCACCAGAATCTGGCCGGCCTTGATCAAGCGATCAGCGTCGACGAACTACAAGATATTGTCGAAGATAGGCTGATGGAGAGCAGCCGTAAAGACGTCGCCAAAGTTTATATTATCTATCGCAATGAAAAGGACAAGACGCGCGAACTGCGCAAACACGACGACCGCCTGTTGAGCGATGAATTTATCAGCAAGTACAAGCACATGCATTCGCCGATGGGGCCGTTGGGCAACTTCGTATACTATCGTACTTATTCGCGCTATTTGCCGCAAGAAAAACGCCGCGAATTTTGGTGGGAAACGGTGCGCCGCGCCGTCGAATACAACTGCACGCTGGTGCCGACGACAAAACACGAGGCCGAAGAACTGTTTGACAACGTCTTTCACCTGCGCCAGTTTTTATCGGGCCGAACTTTTTGGGTTGGTAATACCGAAGTCGCCCACAATTATCCGATGGCCAATTACAACTGTGCCTTTCAGGTGATCAGTAACTTTGAGGCCTACCGCGACTTGTTTTACCTGTTGATGATTGGCTCCGGCGTCGGCGTGCGCATCTTAAAAGACGACGTCGTCAAATTGCCCAAGGTGCGCACCCATTACAATTTAATTCACAAGGACTATTCGCCGATTGAACTGCGCGATCGCGAAGACAATACGTCGCTTAAATTCAGTTTTAACAATACCGTTCACATTACGGTGGGCGATTCCAAGGAGGGGTGGGTACAATCGTTAGACTACTTCTTCAAGATGATTTACTCCAACGAGTTTCGCAATATCAAGACCATCGTCGTCAATTACGACCACGTTCGCCCACACGGCGAGCGTTTAAAGACCTTTGGCGGCACGGCCAGCGGCCACCAGTCGTTGAAAAACATGTTTGAAAAGATCGACAAGACATTGAAACGGCGCGGCGTTTTAGACAATAGCGACATCGTCAAATTGCAGACGATCGACTGCCTTGACATCGCCAATATTATCGGTGAAAATGTCGTCGTCGGCGGCGTCCGCCGCACGGCTGAAATCGTCCTAGTCGACGCCGACGACGAAGAATGCATCGACGCCAAGTCCAATTTATACAAGCAAATTGACGGTCAATGGGTAGTCGACAAGGACATCATTCACCGCCAGATGAGCAACAATTCGATTTACTATAAAGCGCGACCGACGCGCGAACAGCTGCATTGGCAGCTCGAAAAAATGCGCTATTCCGGAGAACCGGGCTGGGTCAACGAAGTGGCGGGAAGCAAGCGCCGCGTCAATTTTAACGGCGTCAATCCCTGTGGCGAAATCTTGCTCGACGACAAGGGGCTGTGTAATTTGACGACGGTCAACGTCTTTGCCTTTGTCAGAGCAGACGGCACGCTCGATACAAATGGCCTATTGCGCGCCCAGCGCCTGTCGGCCCGCGCCTGTTACCGCATGACTTGTGTCGAATTGGAAATTCCAAATTGGGATGCCACGCAGCGCCGCGACAAACTGCTCGGCTGTTCGCTGACCGGTTGGCAGGACATGGTCAACGCCGCCAATTTGTCGATGGCCGAACAGGCCGATCTACTGGCCCGATTGCGCGCCGCCGCCAAGCGCGAAGCCGAAGTTTACGCTTCGGAAATTGGCGAAAACGTACCGCTATTGGTCACGACAATCAAGCCGGAGGGCACCTTGTCGCAACTGCCGACGGTATCGTCGGGCGTGCACTATTCGCATTCGCCCTACTATATTCGCCGCGTTCGCATCAATGCACACGACCCGCTGGTCAAGGTCTGTGAAGACTTGGGCTATCCGGTTTATCCGGAAGTCGGTCAGGACATTGAAACCTGTCGCACAAAGGTGGTCGAATTCCCGGTCAAGGCGCCACAGGGCAAGACCAAGTACGATATTAGCGCCGTTCAGCAGCTCGAAAATTATAAGATGTTTATGGATAATTACGTCGACCACAACTGTTCGATTACGGTTCACGTCAGAGATGACGAATGGGAGGCGGTCGAACAGTGGGTTTGGGATCACTGGGAAGACTGCGTCGCGTTGTCGTTCTTGTCGCTTGACGACAACTTCTACGAACTATTGCCCTACGAGGCGATTTCGGAAGAAAAGTATCAACTGCTATACGCCGATATGAAGCCATTTAGACCGTCGCTAATTCAAAAATACGAAAAGATTGAAACGCAATTTGACATCGGCAACGACGGCTGTGAAAATGGCGTCTGTCCGATTCGTTAGTTCTACCCCCTAACCGTTGTGGTTAGGGGGTTATTAGCTTATGAATGGCGTTCTCTAATCAAAAATGCGGCGCTGCCGACGGCGCGTAAAATGGCGGTGGCGATTAGGGCGACATAGATGTTAAAGTTGCTAAAGAACCAGTGCGCCACAAAGGGCGATACCGCCCAAGTGACGTTGGTTAGGGTGCTGTGTAGGCCGATAAAAATAATGCGATTTTGGTCCGGTGTGACCTCTAGCAAGTCGGTGAAAAGCACCGTCAAGACGCCCGATGTGAAAATGCCCGACACGCTACTGAGGATTGCCAAACTGGGCAAATTAGGCGATATGGCATAGAGCAATGGCGTGATTGCCATGCCTAGCGTCGCGATGGTTGACGTGCGCTGATGACCGTATTTATCGATGAACAGTGGCCAAAACTTGTGGCCGATCATCATGGCGATGGCCGCACCGACACTGATAATGGCCAACCACAATTCATCGGCACCCAATGTTTTAATCGTGTAGATGCTAAAGAGGGGCCAGCCCATTTGCCAGCCAAAGTGGAATAGCACCGAAGCGCCGACGAATTTTTTAAAGGGACGATTGCGCTTGATCGCGGCCAAACTATTTTTTAGA
>PDWJ01001505.1_pt1 | contig 28593 bp, 24 predicted proteins | sample 1430881 | NCBI WGS metagenome assembly PDWJ01 (sample SAMN01162460, study PRJNA174530) | Oral metagenome, whole genome shotgun sequencing project. | biome: Marine environment; feature: Marine mammal; material: Swab sample of the gingival sulcus; isolation source: swab sample of gingival sulcus...
GTCTGTTTCATGGGAAAACCTCCTTGAGCTTTCCCACCTTAACAAACCGGACAGTTTATGTGTTCTTACTGAGGACAGTTTATTTGTTCTTAACACTGTCGGCCTCTTCTTGTTGCTTTTTAAGCGTAGCTCCTATAGCCTTTTTCCTGAAAAGGAGAAACCATAATGACTTTGCAGAGAGTGAAGCAAATAGCCAGAGGTTGTGACCGCCTGTTTGATTTTGCAGGTAGCTATACCTATCAGGATTATTCCGAATCAATCGCACAAAGGCGAGAATATCCACCTTCTATCTGTACCGCCCTTGCGTCTGATTGGCATACCGCAGGCCGTGATATGTGGCATGTTTTTGGACGCTCTGCATCAAAGGTTTAGTTCATGGCGATAAAACTGAACTCACTCTTCCATAAAAAAGATTTGGATTTTTGGGAAAACATTTTTTCAATGGCGGGTTCGGCTTGTCTGGCAGTTGCTTTTCTTAACTTTAGTGCCTATTCGGTTTTGTGTTCCATTGTCCTGATTTTTGGGGCATATCGCATACGTCAAAAAAGGAGCGAATAATATGCTGGAAACAATCCTGACCTTTATAGCAAACAACGTAGAGAAGACGATTTTCTTTGTCCTGATAAGCGGCGTAATGGCGTTTGTCCTCTATGCAGGTCTCAGCAAGCTCCCGGAGGATGAGCATACCACAAAATAACACGCCTCCCTTTACCCCCAAAAAAACACCCCTTCTCATGCCGAGAAGGGGTGTTTTTTATTCGTAAGAGTTTATTTCTTTCTATCAACACCCTTTACCAGTACGCAAGAACCAGTGGTTCTTTGCCAAAGGATTACTCTCCTTCCAGGACTGAATCGGAAGAGGCCGACAGGACGGATAGGTACAAAGGGCAGAGACTCTTTACGACAGTCAGATTTCTCGTTACTATGCCAAGCGGAAGACAGGTCGCTATATATATATATATATATATCAATATGTTACAACCATTCAACCTTTCAGACTCTTCAAAAAACGTCAGGAAGAAGGCGCGAAAAAGTTCACAAGCAAGGGGCTGTTAAGGGGTATACCTTGTAGACGTTTGATCTTTTTGAAGCATCAGCTGCTCTATTCACCAACCTCACCATGCCATCATGACAATTCGCCAGGAGAAACCGCGAATGAAACGATACCGACCCCTGGTCACACTGTTTGCCGTTATCTTGATGACCCTCGCCCCAGCCCTCCTGCCAGCACAATCACAAGAACCAAACCATGTCCGTGAAGTCACTCTGGATGAGGCTATCCAGGAGGCCCTGGACAACAATCACCGCCGTCCAGCCTCCCGCTTTGCCGTGGCCATTGCCGAGGCTCAGCACAGGCAAGCCCTGGCAGCTTATTGGCCCCAGCTTTCGGCCAAGGTAGAATGGCTGCGTCTGGACGAAGACCTCAACTTTATTGTGCCAGAAAGCACCTACACCATTCCACTCCAATCAATTCCTTTGGCTCCGGGAACAAGCATCACGCTTAACACCCCTGCAGGGCCCCAAAAAGTAACACAGATAGCCATACCAGAACACCAGATCACAACACCGCTTCAGGAACTCAAACTAAGAGACAAAGAATCTGTTCTGACCTCGCTGCATACGCAATGGATGCTCTATGATGGCGGCAGGCGCAAGGGATATGACGAACAGGCCAGGGCACAACTCCACATGATGCAGCAGGAAGCCCGTCGGACTGACCTGGAAATCATCGACAGCGTGAAACGTTATTATTATGGAACCGTTCTTGCCCGTCAGATCCATCAAATCGGTGCAGACACGCTGGCCCGCATGGAAATGACGCTCAATCTCACTGAAACCATGTATAAAGAAGGCAGCAGCCAGGTCAAAAAAACGGACTGGATGAGCACCAGGGTCAGGGTCGAGTCCTTACGCTCCATGCTAACATTGCTGGAAAAAAACAAACTCATGGCCCAGGCATCCCTGGCCAATGTCATGGGCTTACCCTGGCATGTCAGCGTTTGTGCCAGGGATCAGTCCATACCTTTTGAACCCTTTGCCGTTCCCCTGGAAAACCTGGTCAGCACAGCCTACCAATTCAGTCCTGACTGGGCCAAAATGGAAGCAGGTATTCGGGCGGCACAAGGCGCGGTACGCACTGCAACAAGCGGACATCTTCCCCAACTGGCCCTGACAGGCAGGTTATATAAATGGTGGAACGACCTCACCACAGGTCAGGCCACGGATGCCAACAAAGAAGGCTGGTCCGTGGGTGTGCATATTGAAATTCCCCTTTTCGACGGTTATTTCACCAGTGCCAAGGTGGCTGCCAGCCGCGCCAAGGTGGCCAGGCTCAAGGAGCAACAAATCCTGCTTCAAGAAGGTCTGGGATTACAGGTCAGAGATATCTTCCTGTCTCTTGCCATGACAGCAAAGGCCCACCAGGCAAACAAGGCTGCCATGAAGGCGTCTATTGATAATCGGGAACTCACTATCAGGGCGTATCAACACGGTCTGGTGGAAACAGAAGATGTCATACGGGCGCAGATCATGGAAGCCATCATGTCTATTCGACATTACAAAGCCCTCTTCAATCATATTGCCCAGCAATCTCAACTGGATCTTATCGTGGGTACGCACGTTTTGGACGTACTGGGAGGCAAATAGGATGGTTTTTCCTGCAGCAGACGTTATCTCCAAACAACGTTATACAACAACACAACATCGTATCCTCCTCACCCTGGCGACTCTTCTGCTTGCCCTCAGCATGGGAACCACAGCTTACTGCGAGGTTATTCATGTTGGCATTTCACCAGAGGTCTTCCCCAATACCAATGTCCATGATGCCCTGGCTGCCATCAAAGTGTGGACCCAAAGCGCTGCCAAGACATATGGTATTAAGGCAACATTTGAGGTACATATCATTGACTCTCCAGCAGAACTCCGTGATGGTCTGGAAGAACAGCGCCTTGAAATTGTCAGTACACCCATCAATACTATCTTGCAGATGAATCTGGACACGGATACTATTTTTGTTCCAGTCCTTAGAGGAGCATTTCCTGTTCGCTATGCACTGGTGGTTCATCGAAACAGCACCATCACTGAGACAGAACAGCTTAAAAACAAGAAGGTAGCTATTCCCCGTGGGAACGCCATGCAGCTTGCCGATATATGGCTCAACGCCCACTTTCAACACCATGTCCATACCACGGCGTTCAACTTTCTGACAAAAATAACCCACCCAGAAGACACCTCCCGAGCAGGGATGCAGGTTTTTTTCCGACAAGTAGACGCCGCAGTGATACCCAGTGCTACCTTATATACCATGAGTAAACTCAATCATCAGATAAAAAAGGATCTGTTCATCATTGAAGAATCACCACCCTTTGTCCCGTATGTCCTCATTCTTCGGCCATCCTGGCAGACTCCCTTACGCTATGCCATGGAACAGATTCTCTCTGAACTCCATCTCACACCCCAGGGCGAACAGATGCTGGCCATGTTCCATTGTTCCCGATTGGAAAAAAATCCCCTAACGATTCTGGAACCCACCCTGTCGTTTTTGCGGAAGACTCAAAAAACACACTCAAAAAACTCAAGATAGTGGTCAACAATGATAGTGCATCCTTGTCGTTGCAAACGCTTCAAACCCACACCTTCACCATTGTACACCATTCGCTGCTGTTTCCTCACACTGCTTGTCATCTTTCTCATGCCAATGATGGCTGGGACAGCCTTTGCCACAGATACTCCCCTCATTAAGACCCATATCAAGGTAGCGTTAATTCAAAGTGCCTTTCTGGGAAGCAACGAAAATGACGCAGCCGCAGCCTTTAAGACCTTTGCTAAAACCATAGGCAAACACAAAGGCTATGACATGGAGATTACGGTCTCTACCTTTAAGGACGCCTCTGAATTGGCGGCCTTGCCCGAGAGCGAACGTCCCCATATCGTCATTCTGGAGGGCTGGGCATTTCTGGAAATAGAAAAAGAGGGGTGGCTGACACCTGTGACGGTCACATCTATCGGCAGAGGCAAGGTGCTGACCCCTTACAAAATCCTTGTGCCCGCCAGCAGTACGGCGAACACTATTGAAGACTTACGCGGCAAAGCCATCAACATTCTTTTTATGCCGCAAACACAAACAGCACTTCCCTGGCTACGCAGTCTGCTTCAGCAGCACAAATTAGGGACAATGGCATCCTTTTTCGGAGATATATTGATTGAAAATGATCCCATGAAAGCCATGTTACCTGTCTTTTTCGGTCAAAGAGACGCCGGACTCATCAACGCAGAAAAATTTGAACTGATGGCAGAACTCAACCCCCAGCTTAACAAGATGCGCGTCATTGCGACCTCACAACCGCTGGTCTCAGGAATCACAGCCGTCAACCACACAGCAGTATGGGATAATCCAACGATCAAAGAAGATTTTATTGATGCGCTGCTGAAATTACATCTGTGTCCCGCAGGGCAACAAATACTTCACCTGTTCAAAACAGATCAGGTTATTGCGTATCGACCAGAGTACCTGGATACGATCAGAACCATTCACCAGGCCCTTGTCGGCCCACAACTCTGACTATCTGTCAGGCTGACTCAAAAGCATCTCATGCCAAGGTTCAATATGTATTCCATACATGCAGTTTCTTGTATGCAACCAATAAACTTGAAGGTGGTAATCCTCTTACGTCTGTCCTTGTAAACAACCTGACACCGTTGTGCTTGTGCAGTGCTGTCAGCAAGTTACACAACACCATAGTGAGAAGCACACATATGAAATACACGGACATATTGCCCACTCATTTTGGTCTGGGCCTTCGTATTGCCCTGCTTTCCTGGCTGGTTGCTATCGGCACCTTGATACTGTTCACTCTTCTGATCATCCCCCAACAAAAAGCAATCTTCTTCCATAATCTGGAATCCAAGGCCAACAGCGTAGCGGTTTCATTGTATGATACCATTGCAGAAGCTGCCATCAATGAAGATTTTGCCAGCCTGGTCAGTGCCTGCCGGACCTTGATAGAGGGTGATCCTGATTTGGAATTTCTGGTTGTTGTGAAAAACAACGGATTTGCTGTGATCAACCAGCGGCAAGAATGGAAAATAGACCAGAACATGGAGGCGTTCTGGCTTCCTAACCTGCGAAAACAATCAAGTGTCATCACCACCACGCCTATTCTGGACAAACAGGTTTTCCATCACGCCCAACCGTTTAATTATTCCGGCATTGAATGGGGCTGGTTTCATGTTGGCCTGAGTCTTCAAGATTATGACAGAAGCATAACGCTTTTCTACCGCCAGACTTTTTGGGTAGGTCTCCTCTGTGTTGGTTTCAGCCTCCTTATCAGCTTAGGCTATGCCCGTAAGCTGATCAAACCCCTTGTGCGGCTGCGACAGATTGTTCGCCAAATCGCCAATGGCAACCTTAAAGTGCGTGCCGATTTTATCCGAAGGAGGGATGAGATCGGCAACCTGGCGATCTCGGTCAATGCCATGGCCGAAGGATTGCTGCACCGAGACACTATTCTCAACAATGTCAGTTATGCAGCCCAGCATTTTCTCCACAACTGTGACTGGGAAACCGTTATCCAGGATATTTTAGAAAAAATGGGCCGGGCAGTAGGTGCCTGTAGAGTCTATATTTTTGAAAATCATACCAACCATGCAGGCCAATTGTGTATGTCTCAGCGATACGAATGGGTAGCAGAGAATGTCACACCCCAGCTATCTAATCCGGTGTTGCAAAATCTCCCCTATGGTGACAGCGGGTTATCTGAACAAATCATCTCGCTGCTGCGTCAAAACAACCCCTTCTCCATGACCTTGTCGGAGATGAACGGTGCAACACGGGCCATAGTAGAACCCCAGGGAATTGCTTCCGTGCTTTTTATTCCTATCCATGTAGAAAGTACCTGGTGGGGGTATATTGGCTTTGATGATTGTACTCACGAACGCAGATGGCTTGAAAGTGAGCAGGACAGTGTACGTGCTGTGGCTGATATGCTGGGCGTCACCATTTCCCGACAGCAGGCCCAGGAATCCCTTTTGAAGGCCAAAGCCATCCTGGAGGAACGGGTTGAAGAACGAACCCTGGAACTCAAACGTCAGGTAACTGCCAAGGAGCGCACATTGCGCCAATTAGCTGAGACCCAGAGTTCACTCATGGAAATGTCCCGAACTGCTGGCATGGCCGAGGTGGCCACAGGCGTGCTTCACAATGTTGGCAATGTATTAAACAGCGTCAATGTCTCCAGCAACCTGATCAGAGAACAGATTCAACAATCCCGTATCGCCAACATCGGCAAGGTTGCCGACCTGCTGAACCATCCTGAAGGTGGCCTGGCCCACTTCCTCACCAGTGACCCCCGTGGCAGGCAAATCCCTGCCTATCTGACCTCCTTATCCACAGCCTTGAACAAAGAGCATCAGGACATAACAAACGAGGTAGACTCCCTGCATCATAAGATTGATCATATCAAGGAAATCGTCGCTATGCAGCAAACCTATGGCCGTGTTTTAGGCGTGGTTGAAACCGTCGTGCCTAAAAATCTTATGGAAGACGCCCTGACCTTGAACACAGGAGCCCTGACACGCCATCAGATTAAGGTTGTCCGTGACTATGAGGATACGCCTTCTATAAGCGTAGACAAGCATACGGTCATGCAAATTCTGCTGAATTTTATTCAGAATGCCAAACATGCCTGCTCGGAACATCATGGCTCTGAGAAGCGTGTCACTCTGCGCATTTTCACTCCGACTTCAGGCCGTATTGCCTTCCAGGTGCAAGACACGGGCGTCGGCATCCTGCCCAAAAACCTCCAACGTATCTTTCAGCACGGGTTCACCACCCGTAAAAAAGGACATGGATTTGGATTACACAGTGGTATCCTGGCTGCCCGTAACCTTGGCGGTACCATTACTGCTAACAGCGACGGCCTTGGATGCGGTGCCACCTTTACGTTGGAAGTCCCCATTCATCCAGGAGAGAACGAATGAATGATCTTGAAAAAAAGCCCTTGTATCGTATCCTCAGCATTGATGATAACAAGGCCATTCACCAGGATTTCGCCAAAATTCTCATAAAAACCCCGGATACCGATGCTGATTTGGACGACCTGGAAGCAAGCCTTTTTGGTGCCACAGCTCCCAAGACCGAATCGCTGCATCTTACCCTTGACTGCGCGACCCAGGGTGCTGAAGGCCTCACTATGGTTGAACAGGCCCTGGAAAAAGACCGACCCTATGCCCTGGCGTTTGTAGACAGCCGTATGCCGCCAGGTATGGACGGTATCGAAACCATCCGGGAACTCTGGAAAAGGGATCCTGAACTACAAATCGTGCTCTGTACCGCCTATTCGGATTATTCATGGCAGGAAATTCGCAATATTTTGGGCGAGACGGACAATTTGCTGATCCTCAAAAAGCCCTTTGACACCATGGAAGTGCTGCAAATGACCCATGCGTTGACCCGCAAATGGGATCTGGCCAGAGAAGTGAAAAGCCGTCTGCATCAACTCACATTCTATGACACCCTCACCAGTCTGCCCAACAGGGCCATTCTTGCTGAACGGCTGAGCATGGCCCTGGAACACGCCAAACAAGAGCAGTCCCTGGCCACCATGCTCTTTCTCGACATGGATAATTTCAAACTGATCAATGACTCGTTGGGCCACAGCTTCGGGGACAAACTGCTCAAGATCATTGCTGAAAGGATTGTTGATTGTCTCCGTGCCTCAGACATTCCAGGCCGTTGGACTGCTGCCAGAATCGGTGGAGATGAGTTTATCGTCATCTTACCGCAAATCGCCTCGGAGCATATCGCAGCCGTAATGGCCCAACGCATCGCAGATACCATTGCCCAACCTCTGATTTTGGAAGGCCATGAGATTCTGGTCACCTCCAGTATTGGTATTGCCATCTATCCCCAGGACGGAGAAACCGAAGAAGAGCTGCTGAAAAATGCGGATCTGGCCATGTATGCGGCCAAACGTTCTGGCAAGAATACTCTTGCCTACTATCAGGAAACTATGAACATACAGGCCACAAAGCGTCTGACCATGGAAAACTTGTTACGGTCGGCCCTTGACCGCAACGAATTATCCCTCCATTACCAGCCGCAAATGAATCTGCACACAGGTAAGGTCAGCGGCCTGGAAGCCCTCCTGCGGTGGCGCAACCCCATCCTGGGCCAGGTGCCGCCATTGGAATTTATTGAGGTGGCAGAAGAGATTGGTCTGATCATTGATATTGGTACCTGGGTCATGCGTACCGCATGTGCCCAGGTCAAAACATGGATAGATCAAGGTCTGTCTGTCCCCCGCATTGCAGTCAATGTATCTATCAAGCAATTCAGTCACCCGGATTTTGTTGCTACAATCAAAAACATCCTTGCAGAAACCGGTCTTGATCCACAACTTCTTGAGGTTGAAATTACGGAGACCCTGTTTGGAGAAAATGTCACTCATCTCGAACAGATCATGCACGAACTCAGGGAGATGCGCATCAGCATTGCTATTGATGATTTTGGAACTGGCTATGCTGGCATAAGCCGCTTGATGAAAGCCAAGGTGGATTGTCTGAAAATAGATAAATCCTTTGTCAATAAAATTGAGAGCAATACCGATGCCCAGAATCTGATCAAAGGCATCCTGGCTCTGGCCCAATGTATCAATCTCAACGTCATTGCCGAGGGCATTGAGACCTCGACCCAGATGGAATTTTTACGTTCCTACAAATGTCAACAAATACAGGGCTATCTCTATAGCAAACCCCTTACTGCGGATGCCACTGAGGCCTTTCTGCGCAATCCACCAAAGACATTCGCCGTATCAGCAACCAGCTCAATGCCTTGATAAGGGCCCAGATCACGGCCAGATGATCTTCTCACCTCCATCTTTACAGAGCATACTATGAAAAAACTCATTTTCTTATTACTTGCTTCTATCTGCCTTCCTGCCTGTCTCTCCCACTATACATCTCCTAAACAACACTATGATAAGAAGGCCTCAATTCCCTATGGTATATTCAAAGGGACATTACCCTGTGCTGATTGTCCAGGTATAGAAACCACACTCAATCTGAAACCAGACAGCACTTTTGTCTATGAAACAAACGCTATCAATGAACCAGATGGTCATATTATATATAATGGAACTTATACTGTTCAAGAAAATATAGTCACTATAGAATATGATACACAGTCACTCTTCTTTTTGCTGGATAATTGTACACTTTTCATGTTGGACGACAACCGCAAACCCATAACAGGTGAGCTTGCTCCCTACTACCAGCTAAAACACCAACGGCCTTTTGCGTATAGTGGAACCTATGCAACATTTTCTGCATCACAAGAAGCCTGCCAACAAACCCTTTCTATATCTCGTCAGGGTAAGGACTATCTTGTTGTATTTTCAGCATCCAGGGGCAACGGATCAGAAAATGGTCATTTTTCAGGAACAGGTTCTCTCACCAATGGTACCCTTTTTGTCGATATAGATATTGATAACGGCAACGAAATACGCATGGCTATCCGTCCCTCTCACGACAATCTTGGTGTTGACGTCGTTACCGTCAATTGTGAAAAACCTTTCCAGCTCATGCCCTCTTGTCAAGGCAGCGGCTCGTTAGCCGGAACCTATCTCAAAAATACTCTTTCAAAGCAGCATATCGGTATTTTCACCGCATCCACCACGATTGAAGACATCCTCACTACCCTACCTGCCACCCAGGTGCACAGAACTATTGGTCATGGAGAATTTGCAGACGATACCTATGACGACTATGAAATATATACCCGTAACAATGAGCATCTCCTCACATTGACGCCCAGAGAACGATCACAAAAGGATCAAAAGATACACCGAGTGCTGATCACAAGTCCCTTTTTCACAACAAGCAAAGGCATACATGCAGGTTCTACGTATAAAGAGATACGAGAAGCCTATACCATTACACGCATTGAGCCTACCAGGGATCATATTGTACTGATAGTGGACGAACTCCATGCCCATATAAGTATCCCCAAAACATCCTTGCACAAGGATTGGTGGAACCCAGCCACGCAATCTGTGAACCCGGCAAGCATACCGGACAACGCTCGTTTGGATCACTTTATTGTGTGGTGGAACGAGTAGCCGTGGCCCTGTCTTTGGCTCCCCTCTTTGGTATCGCCTATGTGACAGACCTCCTCCTGGGTGATCCAGAGACCTGGCCCCATCCGGTACGATGGATGGGCCGCGCCAGCCTGTTCCTGGAACGCTGTCTCTATGCCGATTCCCTTCTTGCCGGCATCTGTCACTGGTTTCTGCTCATCCTTGGGGTATGCACAGCCCTGTATCTCTTCACAATCCTCCTCTCCCTGCATCCCTGTATCGAAATCCTGGGAACGGTATGGCTCATCTATTCAGCCCTGGCTACCCGATCCCTGCACACGGCCTGCAACGCAGTGGAAAGCGCCCTTTGCACCTCCCAGGATATTCCTCTTGCACGTCAACAACTCGCCCGTATCGTAGGCCGTGAAACAGCAAACCTGGACACTCAGGGCATACGTCGGGCCGTTCTGGAAACCATGGCAGAAAACCTTTCCGACGGCATCATAGCCCCCATCTTCTATCTTACATTAGGCGGCCCCTGCCTCATGATCATCTATAAGGCTGTCAACACCCTGGACAGTATGATCGGATACAAAAATGCAACCTATCTGCTCTTTGGCAGATGGGCCGCGCGGGCAGATGATGTCGCCAATGCTATCCCGGCCCGACTGACGGGCCTGCTCATTTGTCTCACAGCGATACTGATTCGGGCTGACTGGAAGCAGGCATGGGTCATCATGTGCCGCGACCGCCACAATGCCTCAAGCCCCAATGCCGGGGTACCAGAGGCAGCCTTTGCCGGTGCCCTGGGTATCCAGCTCGGCGGCCCGGCCACCTATTTTGGCACAACCCTTCCTAAGCCCTTTATCGGCGAACCTTTACATGAGCCAGGCCCAGACGACTATAGACTGGGCGTGTACCTGCTCTATGGGACATCCTGTCTTGCAGCGATTCTTGCTCTTATGTGTCTGGCTTATGCCCATGCAGGGTGGTGGGGCCTGCTGGGGAGGCTTGGAGCATGAACACGTCCTCACCTGACCTGCCGGTACTCAAGCACTGCTTTCCCTTCCGATTGGCCGTTCCTTCGTATATCCTTCCTGACGCCATCATTCCTAATGTCCGTTTGTTAGGCGCCCATTTTGATGAGATCGCATTGGTACTCTTTGAAAGCGTGTATCCAGATAACCTGCCTTCTCACGACCAGGTGCGCACCTTAGCCTCTTTAGCTGCTGATCTGGATGTGACCTACCATGTCCATCTGCCCATTGATGTGTATCTGGCCAGGGCCGAGGAGGCTCAACGGCGCAAGGATGTAGCAACCATATTCCGGTTCTACGAAGGCACGGCAGGATTAGATCCGACCTGTTATGTCATGCACCTGGAACCCGCTCCCAGGGACGCAGACACCCATCCAGGGGCCTGGCTGGATCAGGCGGAACAATCCCTTCAGGAACTTGTCGATCTGGGAATGAACCCAGCGCATATTGCCGTAGAAAATACCCTGTATCCTTTGGGAAGCATGGCACCAATGGTGCTTTCCAAAGGTTTTACCCTGTGCCAGGATCTGGGCCATCTTATCCTGCAACACCATGACATAAACGATCATCTTGCTGCCCACATGCCCCATACCCGCATGATCCATCTCCACGGCATTGACCAGGACAGGGATCATAAACACCTGGGCAACCTGCCCCTGCCTCTTTGGCAGACCATCACAACCGGCCTTGCCGACTATACAAGGGGCCTTTGTCTGGAGGTCTTTTCCCTGCAGGATCTCCTGCTATCCTGCCCACGTATCCAGGAGCTCTGCCGTGAACCCTAAGCCCCAGATTCTTCTTGTTACCGGAGCCTGCCGCAGCGGCAAATCCGACTGGGCTATGGAATATGCCGGGCACTACGGCCCCCGACGCCTTTTCCTTGCCACGGCATCCCCATGTGACACGGAAATGGAGGAACGGATCAAACGCCATCAAGCCCTGCGTGATGCCTCCTGGACCACTGTGGAAGAAGGCCATGATCCTGCTGCGATCATCAGAACCCACCAAGACAGATATGATGTCATCCTGCTTGACTGCATCACCCTGTGGCTGACCAATCTCCTGCGCCGCAACCTGGATGATGATACTATTTTCACCCGCGTAGATGATCTCTGCACCACCTTACAGGCAGCCAGGATTCCCGTCATCATGGTCACCAACGAAACAGGATGGTCCATTGTCCCGGAAAACAGCCTGGCCAGACGTTTCAGAGATCTTTCCGGTCTTGTGAACCAACGTCTGGCCCAGGCATCCACACGGGTTATTCTTACGGTGGCCGGCCTTCCTGTTATCATCAAGGAGCAGCATGTATGAGAGGACTCAAAAATGCCATGGCCTTTCTCACTACCCTGCCCATTACAGGAGCGGGATCTGTAAACCATGCCATGCTGCCCTGGTTTCCGGTTGTGGGGCTGTTCATTGGTCTCTTCTGGGCGGGATGTGATGCCTTGTTCGCCTTGTTCTTTCCCCTGCCGGTTCGTGCGGTGCTGGATCTCCTTGTGCTCATCCTCATCACGGGCGGTCTTCACTTAGACGGCCTTGCTGACGCAGCCGACGGCATCATGGCCCACCGTGGCAGGGAAAGGGCCCTGGAAATCATGCGTGACAGCAGGCTGGGCACTTGGGGGGCCATTGCCTTATTCTCCATCCTCATGCTCAACCTTGCAGCCCTGTCCACCCTTGTAACCCAAGACCATGCCTGGCGGTTCTTCCTCCTGGCACCGGCCTATGGACGGCTGGCCATGCTCTTTGGACTGAGAGCCCTCCCCTATGGACGCCCGGAAGGCGGCATGGCCTCACACCTGTTTGGACATACCAATGTGACCCCCTATTGGACAGTCGCCCTGGCCCTGATAAGCTTGGCCGTCTACCCCGCATCCCTTGCCATAGTTTCCAACCTCCTGGCAGCAGCCGCCATGTTCGGCATTATCCGTATCTACCGCACCACGTTGGGATGTATCACCGGAGACATGATCGGTGCCCTTGGCGAAATCACCCAGATGGCCTTTTTCATAGCCCTGACCCTTGGAGGGGTGATTGTATAAGGGTCTTGCCTCATTCTATGAATATTTGTCGGAATCGTTCCAGCAAGGTGGTCCCTTCCATTTTCTTGGCGTGGAGCATACCCTTCTTATCCCTATCAAGCATACGCTCATGAAACATGGTCTGAATATTCTCATAAATTTTCGGTGATTTGGACAAAATCATGCGAAAACCTTCTCGGTCAATCACCAGACAACGAGCCGCCTGGACGGCCTTGATGTCTGCCGAACGAGGCTGCCCCGTGAGCAGGGCCATCTCCCCAAAAAAATTACCTGCTTCAAACTCAGTCAGACTTCTGCCTTCATATTCCACAGCCACCTTGCCTGCGAGCAGAACAAACAGGGTTGTGTCTGTGGAACCTTTACGCACAATAAACTGATCCTGCATAAAATTTTTGACGCAGGAAGTGCGCACCAAAAGATCCAGATTGTCGTCCAGCATCCCTTTGAACAGGGAAATTTCCTGAAGCATCTCCACAATGGCCGAGGTTTCATCTGCTGGCTGCTGGTAGTCTCTGACCGCCAATTCAGATTGAGGGTAGGGAATGGGAATATGTTCTTTACGGAATTGATACCAGATGGAGGTGTTAATCTCATCAATGGCCCGTCTGACTGCCTCAAATTGAGGAACATAAAAAATAATCCGGTACTGCATCCGGTAAGGGCCATATTCCATCAAACGAATAATGGGTGAGGGGTTTTTGAGAATACTAGACGATTTTTCCAATACTTCCATCAATGCCATTTTTACCCGAACAGGAGGGACAGAAAAATCAACACCTATCTCAATCTGCTGCCGGACATATGGAATGGGACGATTAAAATTGACCAGGGTGTCCCGTGAAATACTATTATTGGGAATAAGCACATAATCCCTGCTAATGGTCTTGATTTTGGTGTACCGCCAACTGATCTCAACGACCTTACCTTCATGGGTGGCAACGGCAATCCAGTCCCCAATGGCAAAGGGCTTTTCAATCTGAATAAGCAGCCCCGAGATAAGGCTGCCAATGGTATCCTGCATGGCAAACCCAATGACGGCTGTAAGGATAGCCGATGAGGTCAGAATGGAACTGGGATCAATATCAAACGTATTCTTGAGAAGAACCACCACAAGAACGATAAAGATAAGCAGCTTTATCAGATCAATAAAAATATGATTGACCTGCTCATGCTTGATTTTTTTGATATAAATCTCAGCATAGCACCCATCTAAAAATTGGATGACCACAAACCAAATCACTATTACCTTTACAAACAACAAGGCCTCTTCGGGTACCCCCAGCCTCATCTTGGGCAGTACGGTGTACTCAAGAACATAAAGACTGATAAGGAGGAAAAACCACTTAAGGAATCGAACGACTTTGATGGATATATTATGGTGCTTTGCAAGGACATCAAGACCTATAGTAATGCCAATATATATGACAATCACCAGGACAAAAAAAAGCCAGGATTCAAATGTAATCGTTGTGAACACATGAGAAACATTTTGAAAAAACTCCATATAAGTATCCATCCCTGTAAAAGACTATTGAGAAATTCAGAACATCATAGTTGGTACGTATAGTAGAATAATCATACAACTGACCTGATAAAACGCTCAAAGTATAGCCCACGGAACACACGGAAGGTACGGAAGAATCAAGCACCTTTCCGTGTGTTCCGTGGGATGACCAAGACCTTTTCCTGGGACTCATTGCAGGTCGATTGCTGGAGCATTACATGCTGTCTCAGAACTCCATTTGGACACCTTAGTTGTCTATCCAAAGCCATACAAAAAAGCAAAGGATCAATATGACCCTTTGCTTTTTATCGCATCGACCACAGACTAGGCTGTTCACCCCAATCCGATCCGTTCCTTTATAGCCATGATGTCCACCAATGAGGCCACACGTTCGGCACCGTGATGAACCCTGGTCGTACCGCGCAGCCTGCTTCTGGCAAGGATATCCTCCATTTTTCTGGCCACGGTATAGGTATCATCCCGCACCACAACCAAGGGTATGCCCAAGGCATGGGCACGGGTTATAATCATATCGCTGGGATACAGATTGCCTGTCATGATAAGGCATTCACACTGACCCTCCAAGGCCACCTGATGAATATCAGAACGATCTCCACCCACAAGAACAGCAGACCGACGGCTTTTTGTGAAATGCGTTATAAAATTTTCTGCCTGCATGGTTCCTATGAGAAAATGCCCCACCAACCGATCTTGTCTATCCTGGGCAGTGATGACTTGACCACCCAACCGTTCACAGACCTCTTGCACCTGAATGGAACCCAGCAAGGGATCGCTTGGGATAACGCCCAGAACATGGATACCCAGTCGTTCCAAAAAGGGAAGAAACACGGTCTTTACTTCGCTCATCAAAGATGCTGAGACATCATTGAGTACGATGCCCATACAATGATCACCTAACAAGTTCCTGATGACGGCCAGATAATCATAATGCAGTTCTTTGGTACAACGATCTATCACAAGGGTCTTAAGGCCGAGGCGTTTCACAAGGGTCATGCTGTCCAGCCCAAAGCTGGCAGATGAAAACATATTCCCAGAACCACCAACAATCATCACATCCTTATCCTGGGAAAGTCGGGCATAGGCATCCTCAATCCTGGGCACGACATCCTCATTCCGACCGGAAAAGGCCTTAACCATAACATCCTGATCAACAACCACTGGAGTAATGTCCACAGGATCATCCTCAAGGCCCAGCATTGCCTGGACAAACAAGGCATCCTCATCGCCTGGCTTTCCCTCTTTTTTGACAGGAAGCGTTCCTATGGGCTTCATGTAGCCAACGCGATACCCATGCTTTTGCAAGGTAAGGCCCAGCCCCAGGGCCATCAGATTTTTGCCAGCATAGGCTGTAGTCGATCCTATATAGATTCCAGGCATAATGCCTCCCTATCAAAAATCCCCTGGCGTTAGAACCACCCTGGCATCATTGATCATTGCGGCATGATGATCCACATAAACCGGACACACCTCAAGTTCGATGACTTCAGGACAATCCATAGCCAATTGTGAAACAGTGAGAAGAACATCTTCCAGGGAAGCAAGACGCGCGGAAGGCTCCTCTCCAGCGTCACCAAGGCGTGGCCCGGCCCAGACCTCACGAATGATGTCGTGAGCATCCTCAAGACTCAGAGGGAGCAAGCGATACCCGGCCTTTCTTTCTCTTCCCTCCACACCACTATCAAAACAAAGGGAAAGAAGCGGCCCAAATTGCGGGTCACGCACAATCCTGATGCACACCGCTTGTGTTGTGGATGCAACCGTCTTTTGCACCAAGCATCCAGAGATACAGACCTCTGGCCACATACGACGAACACCTTCGGTTATCTCCCAAAAGGCATCATACACGCCCTTGTTATCTTCCACATAAAGCCGCTGCAGGGCTCCAATGCGCTCCCATTGGGGAGAAGCCAGTTTGAGCTCCACAGGAAAACCCATTTTTCGGGCCATTTTGGCCGCACTCTTGGCGGTACGGGCCAACTTCATCTCTCCCACGGGCAGTTCATAGGCCATGAGCAGAGGTTGTATCTCCATGCCTTGCAGGGTAAGCGTTCCTGCTCGGCGAGCCTCTTCAATGATCTGCCTGATTCTGGGACGATCCCTTCGATAACAAACCTCAACAGGATAGGGCTTTTGCTGCCATTGAAAGTAGTCACGCATGGCGCAAAGGGTATCTATAGCCTGTTGCAGTTCGTGATACCAGGGTAAGGAATGTGAAGTAAGCATCTGGCGGCACTGAGGCGTCAAGTCCCCTTGAGGGGTACAGATCACCACAGTCTTTCTTATGGAACCAAGGCATTTGACCAGGGAAGGTAGTATGACCTCCATGTCCATTCCTGGAAGAGGGGCAATGATGACAAGAAGCGCATGGATCTGGGCATTGTCTCGCACCTGATCAAAAACCCGTTGCCAGGCCAAAGTCCCTTCATCCTGAATACAAACCGCATGATGCCGTGTCCCACTTTCTGACATCTTTTCAAGGGTATCATGTTCAGGCTGGCCCTGTATGTCGCAGAGGTCAAACCCGCATACTGCTGCCGCATTTGCAGCCAGGGTTCCCCAATATGTTGAGTTGGTCAGAATGGCGACGTTGTTTCCATGGGGCAGCGGCTGACGGGAAAAGCCCTGAAGCAGGGCAAGAAATGAAGGAATATCAGGTGGATTCAGAATACCTGTCTGCTTAAAAACCGTGGTATAGGTTCTGGCAAAACCCAACATGGAGTCCCGATGAAACAAAGCCGCAGTAGCCCCGCGAGGCGTGTTACCAGGCCTGACAATGATGACCGGCTTTTTTTTGGTCACGTCCTGAGCTGCCCGTAAAAAATGCGGCCCATCTCCGGCAGCCTCCATATATCCGGCAATAACAGATGTCTCTGGATCGTCACCCAGAAAGGTCATTATCTCCGACTCGCTGATCCTATCCCCCTTGCCCAAACTGATACACTTGGAAAATCCAAGATCGTCCTGGGCCATGTCCAGAATACCTTGGGTCAGTGAAGCGGACTGAGAAAAAAAGGCAATCGTGCCTGGTCTGACTCTGGGCAGACACACGCTTGCGTTGACTCCCTCTACGGTGTTGACTAGACCCAGGCTCTTTGGCCCTACAACAATCATATCCCAATCATGGGCCAAAGCAGCGATACGCTGCTCGTCAACCAATTCATCAGCCTGTATTTCCGTCTCGGCCAGAGCCAAACACACAAGCAACCTGATTCCCTTATGACCCAATTCCACGAGAACAGATTCTATGTCCGAAAGTGCGAGACAAATGACCGCCACATCAACCTTGGCAGCCAACGAGGCAAGGTCCTTACACGACCGAATCCCCCACACTTCTCGACAATCTGGAACCACGGGAACGATCTGCCCTTTGAAGCCAGCAGTGACCATTCGCTTTACAACGGTCCATACTATTCCACCTTCATGACCGGAGTCACCGATCACTGCAATGGAATGTGGTGCAAAAAGAGGATCAAGGGATGTGAAACGCACAAAAGAACCTATGGAGCTATTTGTGAAAAAGCCAATCAAAGACGTAGAAATCCTGCAGCGGGCTATCCATTATGAATTCTCCCAAGTCAAGCTTTTAATCACGGCACTCACTCATAGTTCGTTTGCCAACGAACATGAGGCCCAAAGCAATGAACGTATGGAGTTTCTCGGTGATGCCGTTGTAGAAATATGTATTTCAACGGAACTCTACAACCGTTTTCCAGATATCTGTGAAGGTGAACTGACGCGACTAAGAGCCAATCTGGTCAGTGAACCAGGGCTTGCACGGGTGGCCAGGCATATTGGACTGGGAAATTTTGTGTTGCTGGGAAAGGGAGAATCCGCCCAAGGTGGGCGGGAGAGGGATTCCGTACTCAGTGATGCCCTGGAGGCAGTCCTTGGTGCCGTGTACCTTGACGGTGGCTTTCAGGCGGCTCAAAAAAGTATCGCCGGACTCTTTGCCCCCTTCTGGCCAGATTATCCTGCAAAGCCACGTTCTAAAGACTACAAAAGCAGGTTACAAGAACGCACGCAAAAGCACGACAAGGCACGACCAATTTACAGGCTCTTGGCAAGCGAAGGACCAGAACATGCAAAAGTCTATGCTGTCCAGGTTATCCTGCCTTCAGGAGAGATCCTGGTGGCCCGCGATACAAGCCTTAAAAAAGCTGAACAAAAGGCCGCCCAAAAAGCCCTTGAACACCTGGATGCACGTGAATCCTTTGTGAACAGATAAAAACCCTGCAAAGGGGGGCTTCCTTTTGCAGGAAAAAATGCACCTCCCTAAAGCAATTTGCTTTTCTGCCGATTATATGGGTTAGGATAGTATCATCATCAACCTATCCGGCTGCCCCAAAAATATCATCTGTTGCCTTGCCTCAAAAGTTCAAACGATTGGGTACCCCACGTATGCCTCAACCTTACACTTTTTTCGCGTCTTGCACCTGAATTTTTTGAGCAGCCTGAAGGTCTATGTTGTCCAACCGTCAGCTATGAGAAATAAACGAGGACCTCATCATGCAGCTAGATGCCATTGAACCGAACAAACAAGAAATCACAAGCACAGAATCCATCATTCCTCCCACCAGGACGAATCCCCCTTTTGAGTCATTCCACAAAGAGGCATCCCCGAACACGATTCCCCATACAAACGAAGACAAGTTACTGCCTTCCACGGTACTCGAAGACACAGAGATTGACAGGGTGAGTAACGCCTTGGAACGTTTTTGGGAAGCGATGGGGGTGAGTCTGCAATTTAGAGTCGATAAAAAAACAGATATTGTCCAGGTTGAAGTGATTGATCCTGCATCTGATACAATAGTTACCAAGATTCCTGCCGATGAAATCCTGCGTATGGCGGCATCTCTTCAAGAATCCACAGGCATTCTCATCGACCGGACATTTTGACCTTTTTTATTTAAGATAAACCACCTCTACCAACCTTATACATAGAGTGTCATATTCCAAAAACCGACCTGCAGTGAGGCCTACGGAACGCATGGAAGGGCACGGAAAGATTCTTGATTTTTCCCTGTATATCCGTGTATGTTCAAGGCATTTGCGTGGGCAACCAGGTCGGTTTCTTGATGCTTCTATATCCTATCAATAATTTCCTTCTGTGTATTTCTCAGCCATAAAAAAAGCACTGCATATGCAGTGCTTTTTTTATGGCTGAGAAATAGAGCGACAACACAACGAAGCGGCATCTTCGCTTTCTCACGAGGAGAATATTTCGTGCGCTGTTTCTAACAAGACGGTTGTTGGTCATTCAGGTTTCGGTGCCGTATGGACAGAATCCGAGTTCCCCGGCAAACTTGCAAGATCATCCTCGTCAATGGCAATAACCTGATAGGTATAGGTGGTATCTGGAGAGAGCTCCTTATCCGTAAAAAACGTTGTGTCTGCATCCACTTCCTGGAGCCGTGAATAGCCACCACCGTTTTTAGAACGCATGATCCTGTAGTTCTGTATATCTGTCTCTGGATTTGATTCCCAGCTAAGGAGTACCTGCCCCTGCTGCATGACAATCGTCACGTGACGAGGTGTCTTTGGAAGATGTTTCGTGGTCGCCTGGACGGCCATAGCCGGAGGGCCGATAGCTTTATAAGTATTCAATGCTGCAACCGTATAAAAATACCTGGTGCCGTCCTTGAGAGGATGGAGGTAACTTCCCTTATCCACATACCGACACGTGCGATGTCCTTTCAGCCGTACTATTTCTTCCAGATCTATCCGATCTTGTCCGCGATAGACAACATAGCCGCCAACATCTTCATCTTGAATGGGTTCCCATACTAAAGGAACAGATTGAACCTGGTTACTTTTTGCCTCAAGCCCCATAGGAGGCTCAGGAACAGGTTTGGTTGCGGCTGTCACGGGATCAGACTTATCCGTTTCACTGCGAGCGTCATAGGCCGTCATCGCATAGGTATAGTTCAGACCATCTTCAAGATCATCCTCGTCAAGATATGTATTGGTATCAGGACGAAGGCGAACGATCTTTTCCCAGTCACGTGTTCCATGCCGACGATACAGATAGTAGCCTTTGATATCAGGAAGGGCTGCCCAATGGAGTTCAACCTGCCTGAGCATATTTTCCCTGCTGACGTCTAACCGAGGACGAGGAAGGGTCGTAACGACGATTTCTTCGGAAGGAGGACTTTCTTTGCCTTTATGACTCACGCTCCTGACGATATAGGTATAGGCTGTTGCATCGGCAAGGCCAACATCCTCAAGATAAAAGGCCAGTTCCTGTTGGGAATATCTGGTTGTGGGAAATTGCTGTCGCACTTCCCATTCCTGAGTCTCTGGTTCTTGACGATAGAGCCTGTACTCCTTGATCTTAAACTTTTCACGGGAGTTGAGCATAGAAGGGATACACTTGATGCGTATCCGCTGAACATGTCCGGTCTGCGTGACGACCACCGGAGGATGAGGTAATTTCTGCCCCACATCATGTATCTTAGCCAAAGACTTACATTCAATGGTCTGGCCATTGTGAAGGATAATCCCCAATTTGTAATAATAGTTTGCGTTTCTTCGTACCTTGGTATCCACAAAATTATTTTTTTTGCTCGCACCAATCCACTGAAACGGGCCACGAGGATGCTCAGAGCGATACACATAAAACTGGGAAATGGGATCTGAAGGATCAAAAACCCAACGTAATGCCACGCCCTTCCCCTTGTGTATGGCTGTAAAGGAACTAATCTTCACACGCTTTTTTTCAGAGACGTATTGTGTACCTGTCTCTGAAGCCCCTTGTATGGTTTGGACAATCACATCGGCAATCCGCCCTCCACCAGTTATGATATCTGATCGGCTGGCAAACGATTCGTCCCATGTCTTTGCAATGTTTCTCCTGGCAATATCAACCATCTTAAAGGAAACAACAATCCTGCTCCCCCTTTTGTCCACCTGCCCAGCAAGGACAAAATCCACTCCAAGAAGCTTCCCTGCTTTGATAATGGTATTGAGATTATCACTTTGGGAAAGTTCACCGCGAAAAAGCTGTTTCTCCATCTCACGCCGTGGCATGAGGCGTACCGTATTTTGTTTGTCCAACGCGGAGATAAGACTATAGAGGATCTCTCCATCATATCCTAATGCGTTAAGGGAAAGAGGTCTGAGGTTAAACAGAGCCAGCAAGGACTTCTGAGAAGCCCATGTATCTACTGGACACACCAGCAATCCCATAAACAATACCAATAAGAACAGGTGCTTCTTCACAAGAGTTTGCATACACATCTCTTCCAAGAAAACAATTAACAAAAACATACAAACTACATACTTTTAATATGGTTACACATTCTTACATCTCTTTACATACAAGATGAAAGAAACATATCCTACTGCAATGGAGTGTTATAGTTGGCAAAAATTTCATCAACCTTGACGGCGGCGTTAGCAGTAATGGGTGAATGAGTGACTCGTTTGAGTCTTTCATCAAATATAGCATCTATAAATTTTTCCGCTGCATCCAGATTCTGTCTTCGCTTGAGCAATTGCAGCCCCTGGTCATAGTAACTTTTTTCCAGGTTTCTTAAAGGAGCCAGGGCTTCACGTCCCAATTCACTGACAACTTCAGCGGTCAAATTCTGGAGTAATTCTGTGTCTGTGGCAATTTCCAAGGGATCAAAACGCACCCCAGCCTCGGCCACACCGGCACTCGACTCATCTTCAATGGCCTGCTTACGTTCCACAGTCTTGACCTGAATGTTTTCACCCGTGCGCACATCTACGATTCGAAAGGACAGTTCTACAAACCCCACTTTCCGCAATCGGGAAACCTGGTAGTCCTTTTCAGCGTATTCCGGGACAACAATCTTTGCCGGCGGAGCCTTCTTGAGCTCATCCTCATTGGGATGAGGGTTCCGGGCCTTCCAATTCAAATATGCGATATTGTCCTCAATACGCGTCCCAGTCTTATAACGAAGGGTCTTTACGCCTTTGGAAGCATGAGCGTCCACTTTGTACCGCAAGACACTTCCCATAATGGCCACATCAATACCATATACCTTGCCCATTGCTTGGGCGGTCTGTGCAGAAACCACTCCTATCTGACCAAGCTTCATCTCCTCAAGAATAGATTTAAGATTTTCACGTTCTAAGATTTTGATGTCTCCAGAAGCATTATTAAACAAAAAAGTAATGAGATTAGAGGCAACAATGACACCAGCATCACCACTTTCAGTGGGATTGTTAAAATCAAACACAGCAATAGACTTTTGGACTCGCTGCCTGATATTATCTTCCATGGCCTGCAAAGCAAAAAAGATTTCAGGATAGGTAGGATCAACATCCTTGACCTTCTGGTACCAATACCATGCAGCCCCATAGCGTCCTTCATCCTTAAAACGCTCAGCAATCACAGCCATCTTTTGAACCAAATCCATTCGCAGGTTGTTCACGGAAAAATTATCTGCACCATCAGGCAGATATTGTATTGCATTGTTGTAGTCTTGATATCCTCTGAGTAACCATCCTTTCTGGATCCAGGTAGTGGCCCTCTCAACATAGGCATCTAAAGCCTTCATTTTTAGCTGCTCAAGAATTTTGGGAATATGAGAATCTTCCGGGATAAAGGTAAGAGCACGTTTATAACATGCAATGGCTCTGTTCCAATCCTTGGCATGAGTAGCTTCACGGGCTTGTTCCACAAAATATTCGGCCCCATTATTTTTTTCGGCCTGAGCATAGATCTGCCGTGCCTGGTTATTGGACGGGTCCACGGCCATTGCCTTACGGGCCATAGACATTGCTTCTTCAAAACGTTCTTTCTTAAACAAACTCGTCGCAGCATCTATATATTCTGCACTTCCCTTGGCACGCACCTGGGCCACATACTGCGAGGTCTGTTCGTAGTTAGGCATCACAGACTGAATCTGTTGTAAAAAGAAAAAGGCCTTGTCCCATTCATTCAACGACATGGCCTCTTCAGCATGTTTGTAATGTTCGCGCACCTTGCCCAATAAATCCTGCTCCCTGGACTGAATCTCCCGTTCCATAAGAGCTATTCCCTCATGGTCAGGTGCAATTTCCCTGGCCTGATCCAATTCACTTCTGGCATCATTAATCGCCACATGCGTCAAAGCAGAAGCAGTCTGCAGCATAGCCCGTATCCTGCGTCCATAGTAATCCACCACCTTATCCTGCAAAGAAGCAAGAAATGCACGGTATTCCTTGTTATTGGGTTCCTTTTCAATGGCCTGTTCAAGATAGGCCACAGCCTCTTTGTATTTGTCTGCCTCGGCCAATTGCTGACCATACTGAAACTCCTTCTTACCGGCTGAACAGCCGATCAAGATGGCCACCAGCATCGCTACTATGAAGCATAAACGCATGTTCAATATTTGCATTTCTCTATCTCCTTATGGTTGTTGAAATATCCATAACCAAACCATACCTCAAAAAATACCCAGCAGACTGTCAAACAAACCGCTTTCGCCTCATCGGTTCCATACAAGCTCGCCATACACGCTTTCGCATGATCCTGTTACCCGATAAGAAGACGATTTACTGCGTTTTATTGGTCAATACGATAGCATTGTCCTTAATGGAGACAATAGAGACATCAGCGTATTGAGCCTTGAAATATGCAAGACCTAATTCAGCAGCAAAGGTTTCAGGATACCCTGCGTATTTGATTGAGTACAAGGCAGTGTTCTTTTTCATGGTAAGCAGGGTCACAGCACGAACCGAAGACAAGCCTGCTTTGAAGCGATCACCCAGGCCCGTAGCCATTTTGAAATCTTTCACGTTGTTGATCTCAACCGTCAGGGTACGCACCGATGTCACTTCCCTATGCCAGACCTTGGTGAGTTTTCTCCTGAGATCTTTCCATAGGGTAAGCACGCAATGTTTCACCCCCTTGTCCAAGGCAGCCAAACGATTATCTCCGGGCAGGGTTTTACGGGCCGACGAGGTGGCCAGTACCGTTTCATCCCCGGCACGTTTGACCTGAACAGACACCTGAACCTCGTTTACCTGCATGGTGACATCTTGATACGTACTGGTGGTTGAAGATTTATCCAGGACAAGCTCGGCAATCAGTGCAACACCATGATCAGACTGTAAGGTATCGGGAGCAAGAACGACAAATCCGTTTTTGAGAAGCAGATCATTGAGCGTATTCCGGGCATTTAACGCCAAAGGACGCAAGCCGTCAGGAAGTTTTGGGGCCAGACAGGTCATAATGCGGGGATTTTTCTGGAGCATGAACATACGATGAAAAAGATCAATATCCCCAGCCAGGGCCGTGGTCTCAATCTCAGCTTCTATGGTGACCTGAAAGGCACCATAGGAGGTTGTTCCCTCCTCAAGAATATTCACCTTTTTCAGATAGCCCTGACTATGAGATATGATCTCATCCCGCACGGTCTGATAATTCTTCACCACAGAATCTGAATGAATTTTGACCCCTATTGCCTGCTCCAGGGCCTGACGTTTGGCCTGCTCCAAGGCCCTTTCCCGGGCCAAAGCCTCTTGGCCCGGCTCATAAAAGGCAACACCTTTGGCCGTCACCTTTTCAGCTGCATTCCCTAAAACAGGAGCAACAAGAAACATCATCACAAGGATACAGATCCAACCAACCCAACGCATATCCACCTTCCTGGTTCAGGTGAGTCCTGCTCTTTCTATGTCAGGACCAGGACGTTCAACTCCCCAAACAGTGAGAAGCCTGCCCTTGACAGGATGTCCTATGGGTCTCAGAACTCGAAATCCGTTACATATATACCTATAAAAAACAAGATCAAATGTACGGGCAAACAGTGCATATCTCACGTAAAAAAACCTTGTTATTTTTGCAGCTAACAAGGCCCTCGCTGGAACATCCACCGAGGGCCTTGATACGAAAAACACGGGGCTACTTGAGCCAGGAATCAACCAGTTCAGGATGCTCCCTCACAAAACGTTTGGCGTTTTCATAACGATTGGCACCAGGTTCCTGATCCCAGGCCATCACTGTTTCCATGTTATTCCTGGTCCATTTGAAGCGGTCCAGAAAACGATACACTTCGGGTTTATCCGTACTGAGTCCCTTACGCACAACGGTATGTATGTTTTCTGCTTTGCCAAAAACACCCTTGGGGTCTTCCAGAAACTTGAGCTGCCAACGTCCAAATTTCCAATGAGGCGCCCAGCCTGTCACCACAACCCATTGATGGTGTTTAATGGCATCACTCAGGGCAGCAGTCATGGTCGCTCCACTTCCTTCCATAAGTTCCATCCCCTTAATATGGTAGTCTTCAATGGCTTTTTCGGCCTTGGCCATAACTCCTGCCCCCGGATCAATACCAATAATCCTTCCTGAAAACTTACCCGCATGGCTTCCAAGCTCGCCAATAGAATCAATGGTCACATAGTCAGGTACCACCAGGCCAATTTTGGCTCCTGTCACCAAGGGGCCAAGATCCACCACCTTTTTGCTGAACCGTTTCAGATAACTTGAATGGGTCACAGGCAGCCAGGCGGCCATCATGCCGTCAACATCACCACTGGCCGTTGCCGCCCACATGGCCGCAGCCGCTACAGGCAGAATCTCAACATCATAGCCCATTTTCTCTTCAAGAACGGCCCGTGCCACATTAGTTGTGGCCGTGGCACAATCCCATTCTACATATGCCAAACGAACCTTGCCCTTGTGACCAGCAAGGGCAGTTCCCAAGGAACCACAGATACACACAACCATAAGCATCATAGCAGACAATATACGCATTCGCATCAACAAACCTCCGGTTTCATGGGGGCTTACAGCACCAGTCCCAGGTACCACCCCTTGGTTAAACAACAACATGCACGATCCCCTTTCATGAGGACTTTGTAGAATCACCGATCTTCTGCAACACACGATCAAGGATGATGGCCACAATAACAATCCCCAGGCCAGCCTCAAACCCGCGACCAGGCTGAAGCCGCTGAATGGCCTTCCAAACCTCACCGCCAAGCCCCTTGGCTCCAATCATAGAAGCGATAACCACCATAGAAAGGGCCAGCATAACCGTCTGATTGACCCCTGCCATAATGGTAGGAGTAGCCAAGGGCAATTGGAGTTTGATAAGCTTTTGCCAACGACTGGAACCAAAAGCCTCAGCACACTCATTGAGCTCCGCAGGCACCTGTTTGATACCCAGACACGTCAACCTGATAGCAGGAGGCATCGAAAAGATAACCGTTGAAAAAATAGCTGAAACCTTACCAAGTCCGAAAAAGGGGATTGCTGGGATCAAATAGACAAAGGCAGGCATGGTCTGCATAAAATCAAGAACAGGCATGGTAATCTTGTACATGACCTGATTCAAGGCAGCCCCAATACCCAAAGGAACTCCGATAAAGATGGCGATACACGTGGCAACGACTACCAGAGCAATGGTACTCACCGTGGCAGACCAAAGTCCAAGATTCCAGATAAGGAGAAATCCTATAACCGTGAACCCTGTCAGTCCCTTGTTGCGCTTGCTCAGATACCAGACAAGACCCGCAGCCACCAGGATAAACAACCAGGGAGGCAAAAAGCCCATCCCTGTTTCAATCCAGGAAAGCCCCTTATCCGTGACTACAGCAAACGATTTGGTGGCAAAGGCAAAATGCTCCACCATAATGTCCAGTATTGATTCGATCCAATCTCCCAGGGGAATACGCGGTATGTTCATTAAGCCTGACCTCCTCGTTCAGCAATAGCGGCCAAAAGCAGGCCACGGATAATAACCCCTGAAAGCCTGTTTTTCTCATCTACCACAGCCAAAGGATGGGGGATGTCTTTAAGAAGCTCGAACAATTCAATGGCTGGAGTATCCAAGGTCACCGTGGTGATCTCTTTATTGATGATGGGGGTCAGATCCCTGCTGCCCTGCTTGACCAGTTCGGCGGTATCTTCAGCAGAGACAACACCCACCAGCCATCTCTCCTTATCCACCACAAACAACCATGAAATAGCGTTGGACTTCATCTTACGCAGGGCCGCATGAGGGCCATCTGTCTTGAGATAGGCAACGGCTTCAGATTTCTTCATGACAGATTCAGCAGTCAGTACTTTGGAAATATCAACATCTTCCACAAAACGTTCTACATACGTGTTGGCCGGATTGGTCAGAATATCCTCAGGTGTACCAACCTGCACCACCTTACCATCCTTCATCAGAACAATCCGATCACCGAGCTTTAAGGCCTCATCCAGGTCGTGGCTGATAAATACAATGGTTTTTTGCATTTCTTCCTGCAAGACAATCAGTTCGTCCTGCATATCCCGCCGAATAAGAGGGTCAAGGGCACTAAAAGCCTCATCCATAAGCAGAATATCCGGGTCCAGGGCCAGTGCCCGAGCCAAACCGACACGCTGCTGCATCCCCCCGGACAATTGCTTGGGATAAGCGTTTTCCCAGCCTTTAAGGCCCACCCGTTCGAGACTTGCACGGGCCTTTTCCTCCCGCTCATTGGCATTGACACCCTGTATCTCTAACCCATACTCAGCATTGTGCAGAACCGTTCGATGGGGAAACAGGGCAAAATTTTGAAAGACCATGCCGAGTTTCTGCAACCGAACCTCACGAAGCTCTCTTGCCGACAAGGCACCCAGATCCTGCCCATCAAGAATCACCTTTCCGGCAGTGGGCTCAATAAGCCGGTTAATACAGCGAACCAGCGTTGATTTCCCACTTCCAGAGAGTCCCATGACAACCAGAATTTCTCCCTCTTCCACTTCAAAGGATACATCGGAAATACCCACACTCTGACGGGTTTTCTTGAAAATTTCGTCCTTTGATTTTCCTTTACGCAGTAGTTCCAACCCCCTAGCAGGGTTTGAACCAAAAATTTTGGTAAGATTTTCAACACGTATTTTTGACATTTCAACCTTCAGGTGGTGTTGGCACAACAAAACCGCGAAATTCCTCGCTGCAACGGGCTATTTATCCAAAACGGATTAT
>PDWJ01001551.1_pt1 | contig 28585 bp, 26 predicted proteins | sample 1430881 | NCBI WGS metagenome assembly PDWJ01 (sample SAMN01162460, study PRJNA174530) | Oral metagenome, whole genome shotgun sequencing project. | biome: Marine environment; feature: Marine mammal; material: Swab sample of the gingival sulcus; isolation source: swab sample of gingival sulcus...
TTATGCTTCTTTACCAGAGCAAGACTCTGGATAAAAATCTTCTGCCCCTTTAATCTTGTAAAACGTCCAGGCAGCATAATAACTGGCCCCCCAGCAGAAGGCAAAGCCCATTCCCGGCTGAGTTTCTCAATGCGTTCCTGCTCTATTCTTTTCGGGTGAAATATCTCTGAATCAACCCCTCTGAAAATCAGACGTAAATTCCTACTCCGGCCATAGTTGTCTTCAATATGGGCTCTTATGGAGGATGAGACGGCAATAACACCATCCCCTTTGGTCATGATGGCACTGTATTTGTTAACAGAGTAAAAACCATGAAATGTGGTTATCAGCACAGGCCGTTTTTTCGGTGGAATTGTCAGCCAGGTAATATATCCTACCCAGGCGGGCATTCGTGAACGCATATGAAGCACGTCAATATTGTTTTTCAGCAATGAACGCAAAGGCAGTATATGACGTAAAACCACAGGGCTTTTAGCACCGATATTTTTTTGCAGATGAATGGAGCCATCCCGCTCCAGATCTTTTACCAGTCTTCCTCCCCCCGAAACAACAATTGACTTATGTCCGTTATTGACCAGATAATGTCCCAGCTCCAGAGTGCCACGTTCAACCCCCCCGCTATTAAGCTCGGGCACCAGCTGCATTACCGTAAACGATTTCTTTTCTCTTTTTCTCTGTTTTTCGAGATAAATATCTTTATAGAGAACCAGGGTTTTCTCGCACATCTTCCTGGCAGTGAAGTGTTCCTGAACCCTCGCCCTGCCGCGTTCGCCATATTTTTTTACATCATCTGTCTGAAAAAGAACCTTATCCAGGACTTTGGCAAGGGCAGATGCATTCCCGGGGGGAACCAGCCAACCGGTATTCTCATCCACAACGGTCTCAAGACTTCCTCCATGAGCTGTGGCCACAACAGGTTTAGCCATGGCCATGGCCTCAATAGCCACTTTACCAAAGGCCTCCGGCTGCGTTGAGGAAGCAGAAACCACAACATCAGCAAGCATCAAGGCTGCTGGCATATCAAGACAATGCCCGACCAGCAGGATATTTTCTTCCAGGCCATGGCGTTTAATTTTATCCTGTAATTTTGCAGTGTATGAGATATTGTCTTCTTTATCGCCGATCAGCAGGCAGAGTATCTTCTCCCTCTGTTTTAGTTGGGCACAGGCATCAATCAGGACATCCTGTCCTTTCCAAAAAGTCAATCTGCCGGGGAGTACTATTATTTTTTGGTATTCCTTATCTTTCAGCCATTTGTTTTTTAATGTATTTATCCTCTCGGGCGTAACATTATCCGGGTTAAAGAAGTCTTCATCAAAGCCGCCATGTATCAAACGAATCCTGCTGCTGTCAATTTTGTAATTTTTTTCAATATGTTCTTGAATTGTTGAGGAAACAGCGGCAACACGTTCTCCCTTGGTCATAATACAGGAATAGGAATTAACCGAATAGAATCCGTGAAAAGTTGTAACCAGGGATGGTCGGATTTGCTCAGGAAGTAATTTCCAGGCAAAATAACCAATCCAGGCTGGAAGACGGGAGCGCAAATGAAGAATATCAACCTTGTTTTCCAGGATAAATTCCTTCAATTTAAATATATAGGGCAGACAACGAAAACTTTTCTCACCTATATGCGGCCAGAGAATATGAGTACAACCGCCGTCTTCCAGCTGTTTAACCATCCGACCGCCACCGGAAATAACAATGGAATTATGGCCCTGTCCTGCCAGATAAACTGCCAGATCAACGGTTTCCCCTTCAACACCGCCTTCTTCCAGTTCTGGTAAAAGCTGTATTATGGTCAGTTTATCAGCCGTCATTTTTTCACGATATTATTCAATATAAAATTTGCGCATCTCTGCGCTTCATTAAAACCAGTATCCGGCACAACCATCTCCTTGTTTTTCCGCCAGGAATCAAAACTGGTTACCAACCCGCCAGCAACAAGAGTCTCCTCATTTCTCTTGAATTTTATCCCGCCTCTTCGCCAACGAAGAGGAAGCAAACCGACCTGGCATCCGCTGCTCAGAGCCTCATACAACATGGACATCGAATCCGCAGTAACCCAGACTTTCTGACATTTCTGGTACTGTTCTTCAATCCAGCCCGGAGACGTGTCTTTATAATCGAAAAACTGCAGATTCCCGTCCTTGCTGGTCAAGATTTCCCGGATCAGGGAAACGGTCTCTATCGGAGTTCTTGGCGAAGATGAAATAACCCAAGACATCTGTGGTTCTTCTTCAGTGATGATACGAATTTTTTCGATCACATCCCGAGAATCCCAGGTGTGACTTTTCCTGTCAAGACCACCAAGCAAAATCAATCCACACTGTGAGTTATGCTGTTTTTTATTCACACAGGGACTTGGTGGGCCAAAGGTCATCAAAATATTCGCTGCGGCAGCAACATTATCGTGTCCGGGAATAAAACAGCCATCAAAGAAACGTCGTAAAACCACACCGGGATTCATACAGACATAAACAGGAAAACCATATTTACGCTTGAGAGCAAGTGCCAGGAGATGAGTTCTGGAACCGGCACAGAGCACCAGATCAGCGTCATTTCCAGAGAAATTTGCTTGCCCAAAAGGGAACAAAAAACATGCAAGCTCCCTGAACCTGCTGCCCATGGAACGAGAAAGCTGAATCCAGGTTATTCTGACAGTTTTTTTATCTTCAAGAGCAGCAATAATCCCTCTGGTCTGTTTCTCATGACCTGGACGCCCATCGGTAACCGCAATTATTTTTAACACAGGTTCTCCAGCGATAATTTCGTAAAATACTATATGTTACCGCCTGGTTGGAGGAGGCCCCTGAGGAGGGCGGCGCCCGCCGGCAAGTTTCACCATTATTTGATTAGACTTCTGGAGACGTTTGGTCATGGTGCTGAAAAGATGTTTTGAAACATCCGGGTATTTCTCAATGATCTCATCAATCTTGTCGCCGGGATAACGCTTAATGGCAGACCGCCCCTGGGATACAATTGATGCCGTCCTCTGCTCCCCTGTTATCGCAGCCATTTCGCCAAAAAACTCACCCGGTTCGGTAAGTTCGGCAATCTTCTTTCCACCCTTGATAACAGTGAGTGCTCCTCTTAACAGCTTGAAAAAATCGATATCATTATTCCCCTCACGAATAATCATGTCGCCATCCTCATAGAGTTCCTCGTCCGGGTTCACCATATAGGCTGGAAGACTTTCCTTATGAGCGACAGTTCGCTTCAAGGCTTCATCAATACTGGTAATTCCTGCACGCACCTTGATGAGTGCTGCCTCACGCAGCGGAGTCATACCTTCCTGAATGGCAATTTTACGAAGCTGATCCTCCGGGACTTCGGCATTAATAGCCTTTGCGACTTCTTCGGTAACCTCCATCAACTCAAAAAAACCGACACGCCCCTTATAGCCGCGGCCATTACATTCGGCACAACCATTTGGCCCATAAATAACAAGATCATCAAGTTCTTCTTCCCGAAAACCAAACCGGAGCAAATCACTTTTTTCGTAGGTAACTCTTTTTTTGCAGTTATTACATAAACGCCGGCCAAGACGCTGAGAGAGTACCATGGTTACGGCCGATGCCAGCATATAGGGAGGAATACCAATATCAACAAGACGACCAATGGTTGCAGGACTATCGTTGGTATGCAGGGTCGAGAAAACAAGGTGACCTGTCATTGCCGCTTTAATCGCAATCTCTGCGGTTTCAATGTCTCGAATCTCGCCCACCATAATGATATCAGGATCCTGACGGAGAAATGCCTTCAGCGCAGCGGCGAAGGTCATCCCAACCTCCTGATGCACATTTACCTGATTGATCCCCTTAAAGTTAAACTCCACAGGATCTTCTGCAGTAAGAATTTTAATATCTTCACTGTTCATTGAGTTCAGTGAAGAGTACAGGGTAACTGTCTTACCCGAACCCGTCGGCCCGGTAACCAGCAGCAAACCCTGCGGATTTTTCAGGCAGCGTTTTAACATCTCGTAGGTTTCAGGTTCAAAACCAAGTTTTGTCAGGTCAACATTAAGAGAAGATTTATCAAGGATACGAAGAACCACCGACTCTCCAAAAAGAGTAGGAAGAGATGAGACACGAAAATCGACAGATCGATTACGGCCCATCCTCATTTTAATACGACCGTCCTGGGGAACGCGGCGCTCTGTAATATCAAGACCTGCAAGAATTTTCATCCGTGCAACGAGAGCATTTTTGATGGTTAGGGGCAGATTCATGGACTTGAACAGAGCCCCATCCTTACGATAGCGAATCTGCATTGATTTTTCATAGGGTTCAACGTGTATATCCGAAACACCTTCCTGAACAGCCTTCACCAGAATGCCGTTTACCAGCTTGATAATTGGCGCGTCCGAGGCAGCAAACTGATCTCCGATATTTTCTTCATCGTCACCTGCAATTTCAAAGTCATCAGCAGCCTCGGCCACGATCGAGCCGAAGTCATCAACCTCAGTTATATCAAGTTCTTCTTCCTCTTGATCATCTTCCAGTCCGCCAAGAACACTCCTTGCTTCAGCCTCGTCAATACCATAATATTTTTGATAGGCCTCAACAATATCCCGCTCGGTGGACACACATACCATCAGCTCCCGGTTGACAAGCTCCTGCAGCCGCTCCACCATAGTATCGTCAGACGGCTCAGCCATGGTAACCTGAAGGGTTTTCCCGGCAATCCTTAAGGGAAATGCCATAAACTCCTTTGCCTGCTCATAGGACAAAAGTTTCAAGGCGTCCTGAGAAGGATGATCATCACGAATAACAACCCCTGGGTAGTTATGCTGGCGACTCAAAAAAGTATAGACGGTATCTTCGTCAATATATTCAAGCTGGCGCAGAATCGCTCCCAGACGCTCCCCCTTTCTTCCGAGAAGCTTTTTCGCAGTATCCAGCTGGGTTGTCGTAATATATCCCGCCTTACTCAGTAATTCGCCTATCCTGATTCTACCTGCACCAGACCGATCTTTTACTGTTTTTCGCTTAAAACTTTTTCGGGATGTCTGGGAAGATCGTAGAGCCATCGTTAGTATCCTTAATATCCAATATGATGTTCTTTTGTGGTTTAATTTCCTGTTATAAACAATATCACAAGAAAAAGATAAACCACAGGATTAAATTTATTGAAAACAATTATTTATCCTTTTTAAAAAGTTCGAGCCGCTTGCTGTCCCCCCCCCAATAATGTCGGAGGTGAGCGGAGTCAACAACCCTCAGGTATGACCTGTTCATGACTCCGCCATTTTTACCAGTGTGTACACAAAAAAACTCCTGAAAGTCTACATGACTTTCAGGAGTTTTTCAGGCTCTTCCTCGCATCTGTTAGCCTGAATACTCAACAGGCAAACTACAATTCTTTCCAGAACGGAGACATCTGGCGCAAGGACTCGACAATCGCAGGCATTTTATCCAGAACAAAGTCGACTTCCTCTTCAGTATTATAAATACTTAGAGAAAAACGAATAGAGCCATGAGCCGCAGTGAAAGGAACCCCCATAGCACGCAGTACGTGAGAAGGCTCCAGAGAACCGGAAGTACAGGCAGAACCGGAAGAAGCACATATATTATACCTGTTCATATGGAGTAAAATAGCTTCCCCTTCCACATATTCAAAACTAATATTTACGGTATTTGGCAACCTGTTCGTCTTATGCCCATTGAGCAAAGATTTCGGTATCGCCTTCAAAAGGCCTTCTTCAAGCCTGTCACGAAGGGCCTTCACCCTGCTGTTTTCTTCATCCATTCTGGCTGCTGCCAATTCACAGGCAGCCCCCAGACCAACGATGGAAGCGACGTTTTCAGTGCCTCCCCGTCTGCCATTTTCCTGATGTCCACCTGTAAGAAACGGCACAAACATTGTCCCGCGTTTTACATAGAGGACACCAACACCCTTTGGCGCATGCAGCTTGTGTCCTGAAAGAGACAGGAAATCAACATCCAGTTTTTTCAAATCAATAGGAATCTTGCCCACTGCCTGTACAGCATCGGTATGAAAAAGCACGCCCTTTTTCTTCGCAATCGAGGCCATCTCTTCAACAGGGTAAATATTCCCGGTTTCATTATTAGCCCACATGATAGAGACAATAGCGGTATCATCAGAAAGGGCCTTCTCATACTCATCAAGATCGAGCATACCCTCGGCATCAACCTTGAGCTTTGTTACACGGTACTTTTGCCCGGTAAGTATCTCCAGATTTTCACAGAGACTTTTAACAGCGGGATGTTCAACCCGGGAAGTAATAATATGCCGCTTCCCGGGGTTTGCACGAAGTGCAGAGAAGATAGCGGTCGAATCACTTTCAGTACCGCAGCTGGTAAAAACTATCTCGCTGATATCCGCTCCCAGAAGTTCAGCAACCTGTTTTCGCGCCTTGGCCACTGCAGAGGCGACCTCTCCTCCTGAAGTGTGCATGGAAGAGGGATTGCCGTACATATTAGTGAGGTAAGGCATCATCGCTTCAGTAACTTCAGGAGCAATCTGGGTCGTTGCGTTATTATCCATGTAAACAACTTTTCCGTTCAAGCCAGACATTAGTTTTCTTCCTCCACAATCAGCGTATCCAGAACAAGTTCCCTCAGTTTCTTTTCCACATAATCCTTAATTGTGGTCTGTGACTTATGACAACTTGTACATGATCCGAGCAGGGAAACCGTGACATAATTCCCATCGACATCTATAAGTTCAATATCACCGCCATCCTTTCTAAGGCCAGGCCGGATTTCTTTTTCCATCACCTCTTCAATTTTTTTGATTTTTTGAAGAGCTGTCATCTTTTTCGGTTTTACCGGAACAACAGGAATCTCGGGAGCATTGGAAACAGTCTGTTGCAACAAACCCTGGAGTTTATCTTCACATCTTCCGCAGCCGCCGCCTGCCTTAGTGAAATTGGTAATCTCTTCAACAGAGTGCAGATCAGACTCTTTGATTGCGCGAACAACCTCAATATCGGTCACGCCAAAACATTCGCAAATGACCTCACCCTCAGCCATAGGAAGAGCCACTCCCCGATAATCGGCAATTGCCGCCTCAAGAGCTTCCCGCCCCATAACGGAACAATGCATTTTTTCTTTCGGCAGTCCGCCCAGAGCATCAGCAATATCTTCATTGGTAATTTTTGCTGCATCATCGACAGACATCCCTTTAACCATTTCCGTCAGGATGGAAGAAGATGCTATAGCCGATGCACAACCAAAAGTTTTAAACTTTGCGTCTCTGATGATGTCATCTTTGTCAATATCCAGGGTGAGTTTTAATGCATCCCCACATGCAAGAGAGCCCACATCCCCTGTGCCGCTTGGCTTTTCAAGTTCGCCGACATTTTGCGGATCTATAAAATGTTGCTGAACCTTATCTGTATATTCCCACATATCCAACTCCTGTTTTATTTATAACAAGACAAACATGAATGTTTCGTTTTATATCAACGCAGCAGCATCGGTGCTCAAAAAAGGCTGAGACCAACCACGCTGTGATGCTGTTTAGCAGCCTCCAAGCTGACAATAAGACTATAAAGTCAAAAAGCAATATTTTGTATTTGCAAAGTAACAGCTTCCCCGGATTTTCTGTAATAAATCGATTTGTTGAAGTAACACCTGAATCCGTGAGCGGTCAAAAACAGCACAGATGTTAATAATTAAATCACCCCTACCTCTGCAAGCATTTCCCGGGCGCAGGCCACAAGATGTTCTGTTCCCGCCGCATCCCTTGATTCAACATAAAACCGAACCTTCGGTTCAGTTCCAGAGGGACGAATCATTATCCAGGAACCATCATCAAGAATCATCTTTCGTCCATCTATGGTGGTCACCTCAACAATAATCTTATCCTTCCCGTGAATTTTCAGGGTTGAACCGACATCATATCTGGCAAGCCCCCCCAGTTTTTCAAGAAGTTCTCTACCTTGTAGAGAAACAGCTAAACCATCCCTGGCCGGGAAATACGCACCAAACTCCTCCTCAACCTTCCTTAAGTAATCACCCAGGGTCAAACCGGTTTCAAGCGTAATTTCCAGAGCCAGTAACAAGCCAATATATGCATCCTTTTCCGGTGTATGACCAACGATCGAGATCCCGTCAGATTCTTCAAAAAGGACAAGAGCCTCACCAATCACCGGTTTAAAATTTTTAAAACCTACGGCTGGCTCAAACACCTTTTCATCGAGCGCTGAAGCGATACTGTTGGCGAAGTTGGAGCTGGCAACCGTCTTGGCAACCATGCCCTTTTTGCCCTTTATTTCATGCAGGTAATGGTATGCAAGCGCTCCGAACTGATTCATGCTTATCTCATCCACCCCGTCGGTAAAACGGATCCTATCACCATCAGGATCAATGACAGCCCCCAGGGTCAGGGATTCCTTTCTGTCTGCCAGCATATTCTTTACTCCCTGAATATTTTCAGACGACGGCTCAGGGGCGACTCCGCCAAAGGTGACATCTTCTGCTCCCCGAAGTATTGCATACTTTTCCGGGGCAACATTTTCCAGCAAGCCCTCAATATGCAGCCTGCTGGCACCGTGTACGCAGTCAATTGCGAGAAACACATCTGCTTTTTTTGCAAATTGCGCCATAGTTTTTGACAAATCCAGACCGTGGATCCCTTTTCCCTTTGCAACGAGCTTCTTCCAGCAGGAAAAAGAATCCAGCATTGTACAGTGAGGATGACTCTCCAGTTGTCCGACATCCCACATCCCGTCCAATTCGTCACGTTCTGGGCAAGAGATAATTTTTCTCGCATTATCCGTTATGCGGGCAGTGACAGGAGGTGCCGCAGGGCCTGCATCTCCAGCGTTAAATTTATACCCTCCATATTCCAGAGGATTATGCGAAGGTGTCAGGTTGATGGAAAAAGCAGCCCCGGTTTCAAGAACCGCTGCCGAGAGGACACCTGTTGTTGACTCTCCTGCGTAAAATACGGCAAAGCCATGTTCCAGAAGCACCCTGGCCGCCTGCACAGCAAGCACTTCCCCTCCAAACCTGTTATCAAAACCAATCACACAGCCCCTTTGCTGTGCTTCCTTTAAATCAGCTACACCGAGCAGGGATGTAAGCTCATCATCAGTTTCAAGCCCCTCATACATTTCAACAATTGCCCTGGTAACCTGCCTGACACTCTTTACAAAGATATCTTTTCCAAGCACCCCGCGCCATCCCGAAGTTCCAAAGCTGATCTTTTGTGTTGGTGCTCCAGAGTTTGTTACTATCTCATCAAAAATTCTCTTGTAAATTTTATCTACAGCAATACGATCCCCGCCTGCATTCAGAATTGCCTTAATGCAGGCAAAATAGTCATTTTCACTGTGATTTTCAGACCCGGCGTACCGGGCAGTAAATTCAGAGTATGTCTTTGGCACAATCATATTCCTCATCTTTATGGCTTCTGTTCTGGAATTCCTGTAATTTAATTATAGCGAATACTATTGCGTTTTACGCAAAGGTTCTGCCTCTTCAATCAACATAACAGGAATGTCATTTTTGATTTTATAGCGCAGCATACATTTTTCGCAGATAAGTGTATCATCACGAAATTTTACCGGCCCCTTACACTGCGGACAAGCGAGTATATCCAGCAATTCCCTGTTTATCACGGTCAACCTCAAAATACTTGTTTATGTTGTATTACTCTTCCGAATTTGCTAAGAGACTCCTTAAACTTACCAATTATTCCAGGACAGGAGAATTATGAAAGAGCATATAGGCTTTATTGGTGGCGGCCAAATGGCAGAAGCGCTAATCAGAGGTATTATCACATCCGGTCTTTTTAAAAATGAAGACATTTTCGTAGCCGAACCCAACGAATTCAGAAGAGATCATCTGGAAACCACCTATCAAGTCAAAACCTATTATAGCAATCTTCCCGTATTTGAAAACTGCAAGAATATTATTTTGGCAGTTAAACCACAAACCATGAGTTCACTGCTGGAGGAATGTACGGACAGGGTACAGTCCCACCACATTCTTATTACCATTGCGGCAGGACTACCAATTTCTTTTTATATGGACAAGCTAAATAATCCTGAAGCCAGGATTATCCGGGTTATGCCCAATACTCCGGCGCTTGTTCTCGAAGGCGCTTCGGCTCTTTCCAGAAACAGCAATGTAACAGATGAAGAATTACGTGAAGCGGACAAAATTTTTCAGGCCGTGGGTGAGGTTGTTATTCTCGACGAGATGCATCTTGATGCTGTGACCGGATTGAGCGGCTCCGGGCCGGCGTATGTGTTTTCCTTTGTCGAAGCTCTTATTGATGCTGGAGTCAAGACAGGACTTACCAGAGCTGTTTCGGAAAAACTCGCCCTGCAAACCGTACTGGGCTCCATCAAGTTACTGAAAGAAAGCGGCGAACATCCCGCCTCATTACGAGGCAGGGTCACATCCCCCGGTGGGACAGCAATAACCGCCCTTCACGTCCTGGAGAAAGTTGGATTCAACGGTATCATTATGGATATTGTAGAATCCGCTGTAAACCGTTCCAAAGAGCTTGGTAAAAACCAGTGATCTACCAGGACACACCGTTTCAGGCAAAGGTAAAACTCGATTTAAGGAAAATCGGGATTGTCACAAAAATTTTCCATGATACTCCCGATACCTATTCAAAAATCCTCACCGACTGGTTGACGGCAAGAAAAATCGGGGTAAGCATCAACAATATAACCCCTGATCTGGACATGATTATTGTCCTGGGTGGAGATGGTACCCTGCTGCATATAGCAGAACAGGCTGCCATGTTTTGCATCCCTGTACTGGGGATAAATCTTGGGAATCTTGGTTTCCTGACGGAATTAACGACAGACGAGACGTTTCAGACTCTGGAAAGGATTATCAGTGAAGAGGTCACCGTTGAAAACAGATTAATGCTCAAGGCATGTCGGGTTACTGACGGAAAGAGAACCCCTTCAAAATACAGCCTGAATGAAGTTGTTATTTCAAAAAATGTGTTGGACAGACTCCTTTACCTGAACACCCGGGCCGACGATGAATATATAACAACCTATAACGCGGATGCCCTCATCTTCTCCACCCCTACCGGTTCCACAGCCTACAATCTCTCAGCAGGGGGGCCTCTGGTTTATCCGGGACTGCCGACTACCACCATAACCCCGATTTGCCCATTCATGCTCAGTTCCAGGCCGATAATATTACCAGCAGAGAAAGTTATAACTACCAGGTTTGACGCTCACAGGGGCGCAGAAAACGCCCAGGTGATTGTTGACGGAAAATCCTCCTGGGAACTACATGACGGTGATGAGCTGGAAATTGCACCCGCCAGCCATTTTTTACAGCTCATTATTTCCCCAACCAGGGACTACTTTGCAATCCTTAGAAATAAACTCAACTGGGGGATTTCGGGGAATGGCAAGTAGAATTGGCTGAAATCTTTTTATTTCTTTTTTTTGATTCCGTATTTTTTCATTTTATACTGCAGTAAACTTTTGGTAATTCCCAGTTTTTCTGCTGCTCTCGCCTGAACGTGATCTGTAGCCTGCAATGCCCGGATGAGCATGTTTTTTTCAACCGAGTAAAGGACATCATTCAAGACCGCATCTTCAGGAATCATGGTGATAAGATCTACCTTTTCATCAAGATTTTCCCTCTGGGTATACTGGGTGTCTGGCTGCACATCTTCGGCGGATATTTCATTATCTGTACAGAGAATCGCAGCGCGCTCAATAGTGTTTTCCAGCTCCCGGATGTTTCCTTCCCATGGCAATGTCATCAGAAGTTTTCGTGCATTCTGCGAGATAGACAGCTCCGGCCGTCCAAGCTCTTTGCTGAATTTTTCCACAAAAGCATCCACCAGCAGATTCATGTCATCCATTCGCTCACGAAGTGCCGGCAGTGCAATCGGAATAACATTTAATCTGTAAAACAGATCCTCCCGGAAGCGGCCGGCAGCGACCTCTTCACGTAAATCCCTGTTGGATGCACTGATAACACGTACATCAACATCAAGGGTCTTTCCGCCTCCAACCCGTTCAAAGGTCCTTTCCTGCAAGACCCTTAAAAGTTTTGACTGCAAAGGCAGGGGGATCTCACCAACCTCATCAAGAAAGATTGTTCCCTGATCCGCCAGTTCAAAGCGCCCCTTTCTCATGGAAACGGCACCGGTGAAGGCACCCTTTTCATGCCCAAAAAGTTCACTTTCCAGTAAACTATCAGATAACGCCGCACAATTGACAGCAATAAAAGGTTTCTGTTCCCGGGGGCTTTGCATATGAATAGCCTTGGCAACCAGTTCCTTCCCGGTTCCGCTCTCTCCTGTAATCAAGACCGAGGCCTGGGTCGGAGACACTTTTTCAATCAACTGGTAAATCTGCAGCATTTTCGGGTTTTTACCAACCATACCGCCAAAGCCATTTTTTCCCCTGATTTCGTCTCTCAGCCTTGTGTTCTCACGAATCAGGGAAAAATGCTGTGCAGCCTTTTTAAGAGTGATGATAAGCTCGTCATTGGAAAACGGCTTTGCCAAATAATTATATGCTCCAGCGGTCATCGCCTCTACTGCCTTTTCAACCTCAGCAAATGCTGTAATTACAATAACCGGCATATCGGCAATTTTTTCCTTTGCCTTTTTCAGGAAGGTAAGACCATCCATCTCCGGCATCTGCATATCGGTAATAACCACATCCAGATCAACCTCTTCTATAATTTCAAGGCCTTTTTTCCCCGTAGGGGCAGTAAAAACCTCAAAACCTTCCTCTTTCAACAGTTCTGACAAAACAACCAGGTAATTGGGCTCATCATCAACAACGAGAATTGTATACATTATTGTTCTCCTGAGCTGCAAAACAGCTGTGACAACGCTTTATATTCTTTCTGAATCCGTGACGGTTTAGAGCCTGATTACTTATAACGCATTGTTTCGAGAGAGAAAATGAAACAAAGTTAATATTCAGGCTCACCAAACCGCCCTGCGGGGCGTCCAGAAACAGCACAGCTGCTGCGTTGGTGACATATTGATATACCAAATGTATAATCAATATGTCACCGCCTTGCATCTGCACTGTTTTTGAACGCTCACGGATTCAGGTTCTTGTTTATATGTTCAATCTTCTTTTCATTTCCTCAACAACACTATAGGGAACCGTCACATTACGTCCACCGGCAAGAGTTGTTCCCGGTCTTATAGAGCCGTGATAATCACTCCCTCCGGTTACAAGCAGCGACAACTTCTCGGCCACAGTCTTTAACTGCTTACGAAACTGTCTGTTATGGGAAGGATAATACACCTCAATTCCATCCAGCCCTGATTCTTTCATTCCTGAAAAAAGCTGTACTTCTCCCTGAAATTTGTCCCTGTACGTTTTCACAATATTATAAGGATGCGCAACTACAGCAAGCCCTCCTGATTTTTTCAACAACTGCACAGCATCGCTAAACTCAGGCATATATCTTGGAACATAGGCGCAGCCACGTATCCCCAGAAACGTCTCAAAGGCTTCATCCATTGAACCGACGACTCCCGTGTTGACCAGAAATTTTGCTATATGCGGTCTTCCGATTTGTCCACATTGAGAAATTTGCCGAACCTGATCCATGGAAATGCCGATTCCTTCACTATCCAGTTGCTTGATTATATTGATATTCCGCTTCTTTCTGCCGTCCTGAATTTTCTGTAATTCCAGACAAAGCGCATCGTTCTCCCTGTCAAAAAAATATCCAAGCAAATGAACATTTTCACCATGGTACGATACACTAAGCTCTATTCCGGGAATTACTTCAATACCCAGCCTGTCTCCCTCTGTTACAGCTTCTCTCACACCATCAGCGGTATCATGGTCTGTAAGTGCTATTGCGCGCAGTCCTTTTCGCCAGGCAAGCTGGATCAGTTCCGCAGGCGACAGGGTTCCATCGGACATGGTACTATGTGTGTGTAAATCAACACTCATGGAATCAAACCTTCAGTAAACTTGACTGTAGTATCAGATACTCCCGGCTCCCGGCTGAGAATAGATATTTTTCTTTACTTTTAGCCAAAATAACCGATAAAGTGACAATAATAAAAGACTATTCTGACAAGACATTATGCGCCGAACTTATATTTTCTTCGTGACAATACTATTGTTTTCCGCTTGCACAAGCCGGATTCCCGAACCAGTCAACCATGCCTACAAACAACAGCTGAAACTGCAGGCAATAAGCCACTGGAACGTCCTTGCTCAAGACGTTGCAAACAGAATCAACAACCAACTTATACTTTCTGGAAACATGGAGCGCACAGTCTTTGTTGAGCAGACCTGCGGGTCAGACTCACAGCCATGTGCCCCAAACGAGACGTCAAGTTTCGATGAGGCGTTCCGGGATTTGTTAATAACCAATCTTTACAATTATGGCGTCCCCACAAATACCATTCCTGATGAAGATACCATTGAAATTCAATACAAGGTACAGTTAGTCCGCCATAACGAAGACCGCATACGAACTCTTCAGCCAGGACTTTTTACCGCTCTTTCCGCCGCAGTTGTCGTCCTGCGGAATGCTCCCTCGGATTTATCTTTTTTGGCAAGCGGGATATCTGCGGATCTTATAAACACGAGTTATACCAAAAACGAACATTATGAAATAGTTATAACCACTTCAATGGTGGAAAATAACGAATATCTTTTTAGAGCTTCGGATATTTACTACATTAATGACAGTGATTTTCTTCACTATAAAAAAACCAAACCTGCGGGGAAAAAAATTCAATTTTCGTCACAACAGGCTGTCAGGGAGAACACCCAGGTTCCACTGTTCCCTGATAAGCAGCCCCCTCCCCCTGCGATTTCCACTTTTCCTCCGGCAGAACAGCTGTCACCAGCACCTCTGCCATCCAATCAGCCCGAGAAAGAGGATATCTAAATGAAAACAGATAACGCGAAAGAGAATAGTATTTTCTGTGTACTATGGATGGTTATCTTCCTTTCTATCTCCTGCTTTTCAGGATGTTCCCAAATAAAATGCGTGAAAACAGGGCTGATATTCAACACGCCTAATGACTTTGCAGCTCTTTCCTATAAAATTGCAGATATCCTGATTGCCCAGGCTGCAGGGAAAATAACCCCGGCTTCCCCGGATACACCTATTCTCGTAACAACCTTTGTTGACAATAACAATCTTCAGAGCACCTCGAAGTTCGGACGGCTCATCCAGGAACAGATAGAATCGCGATTCGTCCACCATCAATACGCGGTACGGGAGATCAAACTTGGCGACACCCTTTTTATAGAACCGGGTTCCGGTGAAACCATACTCACAAGAGAACTTGCCAGACTTACCCAGGACATGAATGCCCAGGCTATTCTGGTGGGTACATACTCACGAACAAACAGACAGTTGTACATTGCAACCAGATTAATCAACCCGGAAAATAATAACATTATAGCAGCCAACGATGAAACAATCTGTCTGGATGATGAGGTTCTGGATCTTCTTAACCTCAGGCGCCTGGAGTATGGTGATGAAATAGAAGATCCGGGGCAGCCACTACTCAACAGAATTTTACCCTAGTTCCAATTATCGAGTTTCAATTCACGCCCTCGATAAAGGAAAATCAATCAGTCACATTGTTAAAGAATCGGTCTTAAACTGTTTTTTTCGATTCAATCTCGAAATAACAAAGTAACACATTAATTTTTCGGCAAAAATCCATCTTGAGAAAACGTTAGGAACCAGGCATGTTTCCTCGCAGGAAATAACGAACGGTTATCCCGTACGAATTGGAGAAATTCATCTTGATGCTTTGTTGAAAACAGCCATTTTCTTGAGGGTGATCCGGCATCTTCCAAACAAGTTCTCAGCGAGATATGAAATTTAAAATTTACTTTATTGAGATCCAATATTGATTTCAGTCATGTTTTTTACCTCATAATGTAGTACAGTCCCTGGCGGCAGTTCGCTGTATCAGGCGCGAAGTATGTCATGAAACGTTAAAAAATCTTTTCAGAAGTAGTTTTCAGCACCGAAACGTATCCGTAATTACTATTAACCAACTCTGTCAAATGAACCTTCAACAAAAAATCTGGCGCTTTTTTTCTTCTGTCAGGCTGGCAATATTCATCCTGTGCAGTTTAGCTGTAACATCAATTATCGGAACCATTATCCCCCAGGGGAACCCTGCGGCTTTCTACGTAAAACAATACGGTGCCAAGACTGCACAGTTTATGCAGATTCTTGACATTCCCGAAATGTACTCTTCCTGGTGGTTTCTCACCTTGCTGGGACTGCTTGCGGTAAATCTCATTGTTTGCAGTCTGGATCGTTTCCCGTTGGCCTGGAAAATAATAACCCAGGATAATTTTAAAATCCTCCCCTCAAAACTACTCTCCATGAAACAAAGTCTTTCCTGGGAACTCTCTCAGGAAACAGGTTCGGCTGTACCTTTTGAACAGATTTGCGAAACATTGTCAGCCACCGGCTGGAGAGGTGAAAAAAAAGACAGTAATGAAGGGAAGATTTTTTTCAGTCAAAAAGGGAAATGGTCCCGAACCGGGGTATATATTGTCCATATCTCTATTCTGGTGATTTTTGCCGGTGCTGTTGTCGGCAACATCCTTGGTTTTAAAGGAAGTGTCATGCTTCCCGAACTTTCAACAACCGATACAATCTATCTTTCAGGTTCCAATGATACCAAAGAACTCGGATTTTCGGTTACCTGCAATAGTTTCGAGATTGAATTTTACGCCAATGGAATGCCCAAGGAATATGAAAGCAGCCTGACCATCACAGAAACAGGCAAGGAACCTTATACCCGAAAAATTGAAGTGAACAAGCCTCTGACTCACAACGGTATCACTTTTTATCAATCAAGCTACCAGGGATTTCAAGACTTTATCGTTACTATCTCCGATGTAGATAAAAAGAACACCAAATCCTTCAGAACGCCATTTCAGAAACAGTTGCGCTGGAATGACACCGAAATTATGTTCGGCATTATCAACGCCAAGGCCATGGGACGCCGGATTGTTGAGAGTAAACTGTGGTTCAAGGCTGGTGACCCCCCTGCTGTTATCAGGTGGATTGGTGCAGGTAATCCAGCCACTATCACTGTTGATGGAAAAAACTATACAGTCAATGTAAAGCAGATGCATGCCACAGGTCTTCAGGTTTCCAAAGATCCCGGCGTCTGGATCGTTTATCTCGGATGCGGCTTAATGATCCTTGGACTGTACATGGCCTTTTTCATGTCCCACACCAGACTCTGGCTGCTACAAACGACCAGTGAAAAAGGCAAAAAACAGCTCATTCTGGCGGGTAACACCAATAAAAACGAGATAGCGTTCAATAAGAAATTTGCAGCGGTTAAAAATATAATTGATGCACAGCTTCAGAGAACGAACGAATAAGTTCTAAAAAACAACGATTACGTGCAATTTTTTTATTTTATAGAGGTTTAAATCCATGGACAGTTCCCAATTATTAGGAATAACAACATTCGCCTATTTGTTATCAACCATTTTATATGCCGCCATTTTTGTTTTCAAGACACCCAGATTAGGCCAGACTGCAACAATATTCACCTTTACTGCCTGGGTTGTACAAACGGCTGGTATCTCCCTCAGATGGATAGAATCCTACCAAATGGGCATTGGTCATGCTCCTTTAACCAACATGTACGAATCCGTGGTCTTTTTTACATGGACGATTATCCTTCTTTACCTGATTATCGAATGGAAACTGAAAATCAGGATCATAGGCGCCTTCTCCGTTCCTTTTGCATTTCTGGCAATGGCCTATGCGTCATTTGCAACAGACATAAGCAAAACTATCAATCCACTGATCCCCGCCCTTCAATCGAATTGGCTTATCTCCCATGTTGTCACCTGTTTTATAGGATACGCAGCCTTTGCCATTGCTGCTGGTCTCGGGATTATGTATCTGCTCAAGGCGAAATCGGACACAAACGGATTTTTTGCATCACGATTGCCGGAAACATCCATTCTGGATGATGTTATCCATAAGTCAATGATATTCGGTTTTATCTGGCTAAGCACCGGAATCATCACCGGAGCAGTCTGGGCCAATTCCGCCTGGGGTACTTACTGGAGCTGGGATCCCAAGGAAACATGGTCGTTAATTACCTGGTTTTTCTATGCAATTACCCTTCACGCAAGGTACACCAGAGGCCTGGCCGGAGTTAAAATTGCCTATCTGGCAATCTTTGGTTTTGTATCTGTACTCTTTACCTATTACGGAGTTAACTTTTTCCTTTCAGGGCTCCACAGTTACGGGTCCAGCTAAAGATTCCCTCAATCTGAATTCTATCTGAATTTTCCATAATTTTCTGGCTGGGGAAATTATGGGTTAACGGCGCATCATTTTTGTTGAGACAAAACCTCTTATCAATCAATTATAAGGAGTTGCTATCATGTTAAAAAAAGCATTGGCGTATAGTGCAATCGCTGCATTTGTTGTCACGGGAAGTTGTTTGAGTTGCTATGCAGCAGACCCTGGCCCGGCGGAAATTGTCCTCCAGGGAGAAAACACCAAAAAGCCCAAACCCGCAAGCTTTCCGCATAAAAAACATCAGGATATGGGCTTGGGCTGTGGAGAATGTCATCATGGCATGGATGATGACTCCGGCAAGAGGATTGCCTACGTTGACGGTCAGGTTATCCAGAAATGCGGCAGCTGTCACAATAAGGAAAAACTGGCTGGGAAGAAAAATGGCAAGCTGGATCTTTCTACCACCAAAGGCGCGGGTCACGGTAAATGCCTCCAATGCCACAAGAAAAAAGCAAAGGCAGACCCTGCACTGAAGGCAAGAAAAATTGACAAGTGCGCAACCTGCCACCCCAAAAAGAAGAAATAGCTTTTGAGGGCTGAGGGCGGTACAGCAGATGCGCCAGAAAAAGAGGGGATTTTCAAATGAAAATCCCCTCTTTTTTATGCATCCTGGAAACGCGAGATATCGCCGACCATTAAAATTAACTCTCCAAGTGCAGTCAACAGATTGAGCCGATTGGTTTTAACCGCCTTATCATCTGCCATTACCATGACATTCTCAAAAAAATTATCTACAGGCCCTTCCATTTTCAGCATGGTTTCAAGAGCCTGATAATAATTACCGGAAGAAACAAAATCTTCCACTTCAGCCCTGATGTCCTTATAGACTCCGTACAAGACCTTTTCTTCCTCTTCACAGAAGATTGCAGTATCAACATGCGTATCCCTGTTGTCTTTGATAATATTACGGATACGCTTATACGAGGCGGAAAGGACTGAGAAAGATTCATTATTCCGAATCTTCATCAGGGCATCAACTCTCATAATGCAATCGTTTATCTCATCAAAAGCAACACTGGCAGCAGCCTCAACAGCCCTTGCACTGCGTCCCTGCTTAACAGCATCGTTGGCAAAACGGCCCTTAATAAAAGTAACGACGCTATCAACAGTCTCCGCAGCAGCATTAACTCTGTCTCCGTAGAGTGCAAGAGCTTTGGAAATAATTTCAGCAAGAGAGAATCTATATTCTTTTTCCTCGATGATATGAATAATCGCCAGGGCAATACGACGTAAACCAAAAGGATCTGTATTGCCACTGGGAATCTGCCCGATACCAAAGCAGCCGGCAAGAGTATCAAAGCGATCGGCCAGACCAAGAATCGCCCCAAGATCGGAGGCTGGTAATTCGGCTCCAGCTCTCTTTGGCATATAATGTTCTCTGATTGCCTGGGCAACGTCTTCATCTTCCCCGTCATTCAAGGCATACGCTGCTCCCATAACTCCTTGAAGGGACGGAAACTCACCAACCATATCGGAAAGCAAATCCGCCTTGCACAGCTCTGCCGCACGAATAGCTTTTTGGCTCAATTCTGGATTTATCTTTTCTGAAAGTACCTTGACAAGCTTGACGATACGATCCTTTTTTTCAGACATTGTGCCCAGTTTTGTCTGAAAAATAATACCATCAAGATCGGCAATTCTTGATGAAAGGCTAACCTGTCTGTCGCTGTCAAAGAAAAAAAGCGCATCTTCAAGCCGTGCCCTGAGCACTCGCTGATGCCCTTTTCTGGTTATGTCTGAATCGTTGACAATGGTGTTGTTTACTGCGACAAAACCTGGCATCAGAGCGCCCTTATCATCAACAACAGGAAAATACTTTTGATGCTCACGCATTGAGGTAATCAACACCTCGGGTACCAGCTGCAGGAATTTTTCATCGAAAGAACCGCAAACGCCTACCGGATTTTCAACAAGATTTGTCACGGTTGCAACAAGCCCCTCATCAATGGCAACCTGCCCCCCAGCAAGAGCATTATTGCGGGCTACCGCCTCAGTAATCTCGGTAATAACCTTTTCACGCCGTTTGCCGTCATCGACAATAACATTCATCTCGGCAAGCTGGGCTTCATAGGCAGCAGCATTCCTGATGGTAAACATCGTATTATTCAAAAAACGATGTCCTCCGGACTGATTCGAGGAAACAATCCCTCCATATTCAAAGGTAATGACCTCTTCTCCATAAAGGGCAGCAAACCATTGGATTGGACGGGCAAAATGTATTCGCCTGGAACCCCAGCGCATGGATTTTGGAAAAGACAAACTACGAACAAGAAACTCCAGAATCCCGGGCAAAAGTTCAGAAGTCGCCTTGCCCTTAACCTCCCTGACCAGCATCATATACTCCCCCCTGGGAGTATCCACCACCTGCAGATCGGAGACATCTGCCCCCTTTGAACGGGCAAAACCCTCGGCAGCCTTACTTAACCTACCCTCGGCATCATAGGCTGCCTTCCTGGATGGTCCAAGAAGTTCTTCCCGAACATCTTTCTGCTTTTCCTGAAGCTCTTCTACAATAAGCGCGATACGCCGCGGTGTCCCCATCACTCGAACTGTCCCAAAATCCAGGTTAAGCTCCCTGGCCTTTTTACTAAAATTTTCCTTTAGCTGCTGATAGGCTGGTTGCAGATAACCAGCAGGGATCTCTTCTGTTCCAATTTCAAATAATAGATCGCGCATAACTCAAATTGTAGTTTTAAAAATAAATATCACCAAGCCCCGCTCTACCGGACTCCAGAGATTACATGAAAGACATCTTCGCCCGAATTGTATATGACCTGGCTCACACTGAACGTGATTCAATAGAGGCAAAAGCTGAACATTCATCACAAAAATTGTGAACTTCCACAGCAAACCAGTCAATAGCATCTACCATCTCAAGACGTTCAGCCACAGTACGAGCCACAGATTCAACACCGAAACGCCCCGCATTTTGCAGCAGAGTCTCGTTCTGCTCCTTCTCGACCGCAGACTCAACAAGAGTAATTAAATCCTCTATCCATAAAAAGCGTGCAAAGCGAACGGCAACCTCAATCCGTCCCCATTTCCCGAAAGAACCCGGCAATTGATCAATACAGTCAGTTACCGGTAAAAAAACCGGTAACTCAACCTTCAATACCAAATCACTGGAATCACCAAGAGAACCAAACATCGTACACTGGTAATCCCTGGCCCCCCTAGAGTATTTCCCGTCTTTTTCCCGGGAGAAAAAATATGGAAACTTCAGTTCCAGATGAGAGGCTTCAGCGTCCAGCCTCTGCTTCATCCGCTCAAGAATGACTGCGAAATTATTGATATCCACCTGACCGTGAAATTCGTTGAGAATCTCAACAAACCTGCTCATATGAGTGCCTTTGAATTTATGAGGCAGGTTCACATACATATTAACCATGGCAATAGTATGCTGGTTCTCCCTGGATTTATCGCGAAGGGTGATGGGATAGGAAACCGCCTTGACTCCAACCTTGTTTATATTTATTCTGCGGCTGTCAAACTGACTCTGGATATCTTTCATTTATCGTAACTGCATATTTCTTGAGCTTAACCAAATTCCCAGACAGCTTAAAAAAAGAACGGGAGAAACAAAGTCACAGTAGCAACATCTTCAGGAATAACCACACAGATCAGATCATTTTCCACAAAACAAGACTCAGGGGCCTTGCCAGCTCTCTTAAAGGCCAACCGACTTTTCCTCGTTTTCCTGAAGAGTCTTGCAATCAATACACAATGTCGTTACCGGACGAGCCTCAAGTCTCTTGATCCCTATAGGCTCTTCACAGGCCTGACAAATGCCAAAGGTTCCGTCATCAATACGAGCCAGGGCTTCGTCAATCTTGGCAATCAACCTGCTTTCTCTCTGGCGAATTCGTAATTCAAAATTTCTCCCGGACTCAATCGTAGCGCGATCATTCGGGTCTGGTACATTGCCGGTGTGAGCCGTCATATCAGAGAAAGTTTTTCCTGTTTCGGCCAGAATCTCTTCTTTCTTTTTACGCAACTCTCTCCGAAAATATTCAAGCTTCTCCCTGTCCACCGCAATCTCCTCTATATACACAGACATACGCTGTACCTTTTCTCCTGCTATATGATAAATCTTACGGCTTATTCGGCACGTATATACGTGCCGCTTTTGCCACCGGATTTTTTAAGAAGTTTTATATCTCCAATAACCATTGACTTGTCAACGGCCTTACACATATCGTAGATCGTGAGTCCTGCTACAGAAACCGCAGTCAGTGCCTCCATCTCAACTCCAGTCTTCCCGTTAAGACCAACTGTTGCTAAGATATCGACCCTGCATTCCTCATCGACAAATTCAAAATCAACACTGATTTTGTTCAACATGAGCGGGTGACACAGAGGAATCAGGGAGTCCACTTTTTTAGCAGCCATAATCCCGGCAATCCTTGCAACCCCCAGAACATCACCCTTGCTCATGGAGCCAGTCTTTACTTTTTCATATGCCGCAGCAGACATTCTAATCCAGCCGCCAGCGTGAGCAATTCTCCGGGTGTCAGCTTTATGGCCGACATCCACCATTACGGCATTACCCTCGGAATCAAAATGGGTGAGTTCTCCTTTTTTAGCGCTATCCATTTGCACAAACCTTACAGTAACCACGTGCTGGATCACAATTTGTTAGTCCAGCGTTTTTTAATTTTTACCCATTACTTCGTTAAACAGCTTCTTGAAGAAACCATCCTCTTCTTCTTTCTGACCATGCTCCTCACACAATGAATCAAAGGCACGCAGGGCTTTTTTCTGTTCTTCGCAGAGGTTAGTAGGAGTTTGCACCTGAAGTTCAACAATCATATCCCCTTTTCCATGACCACGAAGATTAGCCACACCCTCACGCCTGAGGGTAAACAAATCTCCAGACTGACTACCCTCAGGTATATCGAGAGTTTTCTTTCCATGGATTGTAGGCACCTCAACCTTTGCTCCAAGAGCCGCCTTCACCATGGAAACCGGATATCGACAATAAATGGTATCCCCATCGCGTTTAAAGAACGAATGTTCCTCGACATGAACAACAACGTACAGATCACCGGCAGCACCGCCGCGCCGTCCGCCCTCACCTTCTCCGCGAAGGCGCATGCGGGCACCGGTATTAACACCGGCTGGAATCTTCAGGGATACTTTTTTTGTTTTTTCAACCAGACCAACGCCCGAACAATCGGCACATGGATCAGTAACAAGAGACCCTTCGCCATGACACTGCGGACAGGTAGAACTCATTTGAAAAAAGCCCTGAGAGCGGACAACCTGCCCGCGTCCGTTACAGGCAGGACAGGTCTGCTTCTGAGTTCCAGGACGAGCTCCAGAGCCCTCACAGGTCCAGCAGGTATCACGTCTGGTAAGCTGCACTTCCTTGGCGACACCGTGAACAGCCTCCATAAAGGTAATTTCTACATCATAACGCAAATCATTCCCGGCAACGGGTCCATTCCGACGTGTCCGACTGCGGCTGCCTCCAAAACCGAACATATCCCCGAAGATATCCCCAAAACTTGAAAAAATATCTTCAGCGTTCCCGGCGCTATAGCCGCTGTTCTTTAAACCATCATGGCCATAGGTATCATAAATCTGCTTTTTGCGTTCATCACTGAGAACTTCGTATGCCTCAGTACATGCCTTGAACTTGTCCTCAGCTTCCTTATCATCAGGATTTTTGTCAGGATGATATTTCATAGCCAGCTTTCTGTACGCCTTTTTTATCTCGCTGGCAGAGGCGTTTCGGGAAACCGATAATGTATCGTAGTAATCTTCGCTCATTTTTTTTCACAACCTGCCAAATTAAACATCTGATTCTTTCTCGTCCGGGGTTTCACCACCCCTGTCATCAAACTGGTCAGGAAGTTCATCTATATTTTCCATGGTCACATGACCATCGGCGATTTCTCTGAGGGTCATAACAATTTCCTGATTTTTTCCTTCCACAAGAAAAGGTTCCCCCTGCCTGTGCTGCCTGATTCTTTTTACTGCAAGATGTATAAGATTAAATCTTTCGCTCTCGCCCATCTGCTCAAGACAATCTTCGCATGTAATTCTGGCCATTTTTTCCTCTTTCCTCTTTATTTATGACGGCAATAGAAGTCACTCACACAACAACCATTACCGGCCTCTTCAATCCCGAACAGACACCCCAGCATGACCAGGATAAACAGTTTCCAGCCACACCAGAACAAAAAACACAAAAATTCGGGACACTAACGCCTGCCTCCTCGTCGAATTCAGGAACAATTATCCGCCTTTTTCTCAAAGGGGTTTGTCAAAAGAAGTGTTTCGTCCCTGTCCGGCCCCACAGAAATAATGTCCGCAGGCGTTTCAACAAATTCCTCAACTCTCCTGATGTAATCTTTTGCTTGCTGCGGCAGATCATCGTATTCACGAACAGTATCAATATCTTCCATCCAGCCTTCAAGACTTTCGTACACCGGAGTCACCGCAGATGCCTCCCTTATATTTGTCGGCATTGCCATTACCGTCTTGCCATGCAGTTCGTAGGAAGCAGCAAACTTGAGTTCTTTTTGACCACTGAGAACATCCAGTTTTGTGATTGCCAGACCTGTCAACCCATTCAAACGAGCGGCATCCCTGACAACAATACCATCAAGCCAGCCGCAGCGTCTCCTGCGACCCGTTGTGGCACCAAATTCATGCCCCTTTTCCTGAAGCTGCCTTCCCGTTTCATCAAACAGCTCACTAGGGAATGGTCCTGCACCAACCCGCGTGGTATACGCCTTCATAATACCAACAACAGAATCTATATGAGCAGGCCCAAATCCGCTGCCGGTGCATGCATTACCCGCAATGGTATTTGAAGAAGTAACAAAGGGGTATGTCCCGTGATCTATATCCAGATGAGTTCCCTGCGCGCCTTCAAACAAAATATTATCTCCACGTTTTCGGGCATCATCAAGAATACGGGAAATATTTGCCAGATAAGGCTCCAGTTTCTCGCCATATTCCAGAAAACTCCGGTAAGTGGTTTCAAAATCGACAGGCTCGGCATTGTATTTCTTTGTCAACAGAAAGTTTTTCTCATCAACTTCTGCCCGCAGTTTTTCCCTGAAGAGCGCCTCATCCCTGAGATCACCGGCCTTAATTCCCACACGGCCAACCTTGTCCATATAGCAGGGGCCAATACCGCGTCCGGTGGTACCAATTTTTTTACCATCGGCAAGAACCGCTTCCTTAGCCTGATCAAGTTTTGCGTGGTATGGCATGATAAGATGCGCGGATTCACTGATCGCAAGCCTCCCTGGAGTGACTTCCAGTCCCTGTATTCTGAGCTGCTCCATTTCCTGCAACAGCACTCCGGGATCAATAATAACCCCGTTGCCAATCATACAGGTTTTATCCTGATAAAGGATTCCTGATGGAATAATATGAAAAACAAATTTTTCGCCGTCAACAACCAGGGTGTGTCCCGCATTGTTGCCTCCCTGAAACCTCACAACATAGCTGGCATAACGGGTTAGCAAATCTACAATTTTTCCCTTACCTTCATCGCCCCACTGGGTTCCGACAACGACAACACTGGACATCTATACTCTCCTCTGAAGAGGTTGAATTTTGGCGTTAAAAATTCCATTATCAATACCAAAGCAGTACACACAAGAAAAACAGGTAAATATAGTGGCATTATGTGCGTTTGTCAATCTGTCAAATAGCCACCTTCCGTTTTCCCGGTCACCCTTCCCTGACCGCCTCAATCATTGACACTACTGTATAAATACCGTAAATTTTCCATTGTTTTGTCCGAACACCACACCGTCACGGGTTCAGGAAAAACATTAAAAACAAATCAACAAGCGAACAAACGTCAAAAAGACCATAAAGAAGGTGATCTATGTTTGGCATCGGCCTGCCCGAAATGATACTGATAATGGCAATTGCGCTTATCGTCGTTGGACCGGATAAACTTCCTGACCTGGCAAGGTCAACGGCCAAAGTCCTTTTAGATCTCAAAAAAACCGCTGAAGGATTAAAAGAGAGCCTGAAAGAGGACAATCCTCTGGATGAAATACAACCCGACCTTGAAAAAGCAGCCAGGGCACTCAATGAAAATCTGCTGGAAAAACCAACCTCCCGGATAAAAACAACATCATCTGCTGAGCCCCATGAAGAAATTATTGAAACCATTACTCCAGGTGGAGTAAATCCAAATGCGGACAACGCAGTCTCGGCATACAAGGAGCTGACACAAAAAACCGGGCCAATATCTGAAGAACCATCAAGCTGCACAATAACTCCTGAGCCCGACAATTCACACACCAGGGAAAACAACAACCATAACAGCAGATAACAGCAAAATGGCCGGATACGATCTTCAGAAAACAATTCCCGCCCTGGAGAGAAGCATTGCTTTTTTCAGGCCGCATCATCTGGAGCTGCGCAGCAGACTCATTAAGGTCTTTGCAACTATTGCCATCTTCACAGCTGCCGCATATATCTTTGCAGAAAATATAGCGCAGCTTTTTATCAAACCGCTTTTTGCTGCAAGCCCCCTTATGCACAGGCTGGTTTACACCAACCTGCCGGAAGCATTTATTGCCTATATAAAACTTGCATTGTTACTAGGTCTTATCTGCAGTATGCCAATTGTCCTGTACCAGATGTGGGCCTTTATATCTCCCGGCCTGAAAAGTGAGGAAAAAAAATTTACTGTCACCGTTGTTTTCTGGTCCACCCTGCTTTTTTTCAGCGGTGTGTTTTTTGCCTACTTTGCGGTATTGCCGCAAATGCTGCACTATCTCATGAGTTATGCCAACGAGGGCCTTGAACCTTTACCCAAGCTCGGGAAATACCTCGTCTTTGTCGGACGCACACTTCTTACCTTCGGGCTAGCTTTTCAAATTCCGTTTTTGATGACTATGACAGCCAGGGCGGGATTCATTCGCACCACCTACTTCAGGGACAAACGGTTCTATTTTTATATTGCTATTATTATCCTCTCTTTCATGCTGACGGCAGGGGATTTCATGGCAACCGTCTTACTTGCTATCCCGCTGTTTTTGCTTTACGAAGCAGGAATATTTTTAGGTAGGCTGTTTAGCAAAAAAAAGGACATCAACAATATATCTGCCGCGTAAATGGGCAGTGCTGGTTTGTTGCTTTTACGCAAAAATCACCCCAGTTTTTATGAACGCACCATCTACAGGCTTCTTCCGTAGCGCAGCGCCGCTGTCTGTACAGTGGCACCACTCTGTTGCTCTACCATATCATGGAGACTTCTCTTAAAGGGGAGATAGACAAATTCTATATTCAAAATTGTGAAGTTAATTTGAGAAAGAAGCGGGAAATTCTTTTTTTTGCTGAAGAGAGTAAAAGCAAAAACTGTTTTTAGCGACTCCACAGCCTCGTTGCGAGGCAGATTGGCTGAATACACTCTACCAGTCAGTTTTTGAGACTCACCAGAAAGTTTATACTGACGCAGAGTAAGTTGGGCGGCCAGCTGTAAAAAAGCTTTGGGTTTAATTTTAAAAGCTGGAACATTAAAAGAAATAGGCAATGTCTCGAAGTGCTTGGGGATGGCCACAGGCTGATTGGCAAAGCGCAGGAAATCACCAAAAGAATTCAGGTTGTTTGCGCTGTTGCTTACAGTAATTTTCCAGAACGGCAGGAGCTCAGTATCTTCTGTCTGCCCAAGAACCGTCCAGTCCAGCTCCTCCAGTTTGCCGCGCACTTCATGCCAGTGCCTTGAACAATTTTGACAACGAAGAACCACTGCATCAACGGCACCACTTCGGACAAACAACTCTATCCAGCACGGCATCCTTACATTGCCCTCCTTGTAGATAGCATGGCCAATAAATCAAGCTGATGGTTTCCCCAATAAAGGCACGATGATATATCTCACACCCCTTTTTTCTGCCAAAGACATCCATCACCGAAGCAGCATGTCTAAAGACTTCCCTGGTGGGAACCCTCTGGGAAATGAAATTTCCAGAGGTTGTTGAGGTAACGGGTAAAAGCGGCATAGCCTGAGGCCGCACCCCAAGACTTGGAGCCAGCCCGTCACCACCTCCAGAGAGGCTTCCATCTGAACCTGCAAAGGCGGCACGAGTCGTATCAACAATTTTATGCTGAACACTATCATTCTGAATATAATAAATAGAACCTCTGAAACGCATATAAGGAAAGAAAAGGAGATTGGATTCATTAACATCAGGATAGTCAGGGTACGGCAGATAATACCGCTTGCCGGTATTTCCAATCCGGTAGTTTTTTACCCCGCAGAAGGAGCACTCAAGGAGCCGGTAATCCTCACTGAGTTCTATAGCTGCCCCGCAGGAAGGGCAGCCTTGAGTAAT
>PDWJ01001507.1_pt1 | contig 28544 bp, 31 predicted proteins | sample 1430881 | NCBI WGS metagenome assembly PDWJ01 (sample SAMN01162460, study PRJNA174530) | Oral metagenome, whole genome shotgun sequencing project. | biome: Marine environment; feature: Marine mammal; material: Swab sample of the gingival sulcus; isolation source: swab sample of gingival sulcus...
ATAGAGGGTCTTTGCCATCACGATCTCCCGCCTGTTTCTGGTGGAAGTGAATCAGAACAACGGCCCAAAGGGAAACCGCTAATTGAGTACGGACCCTAGGCGGAATGCTGGTGCAGGACATCGAAGTTCAAGACGTTCTGAGAGTGTTAGAGCCGATCTGGCACACAAAAACAGAAACGGCATCCCGTCTGCGGGGGCGAATTGAAGCTATCCTTTCATGGGCTACCGTTGCGGGGCATCGGTCAGGTGACAATCCGGCGCGCTGGGCAAACAATCTCAAGGAACTTCTGCCGACGCCCTCCAAGGTTTCGAAGACCAGAAACCACCCCGCAGTGAAAGTCGAAGACGTGAGCCGATGGTTCAGCGCGTTGAGGTTGCGCACTGGTATCGGCAGTCGGGCATTGGAGTTCGCGGCGTTGACCGCCGCAAGATCGCAGGAAGTTCGAGGCGCGACGTGGGACGAAATCGACTTTGACAACGGTCTGTGGATCGTTCCGGCCAGCCGTATCAAGATGGAAAGGGAACACAGGGTTCCGCTGTCCGAAGACGCATTGTCTATTCTGAAGGCACTCCCACGCTTTGAGGGCAACCGGCTGGTGTTTCCGGCTCCACGCGGGGGGCAATTCTCGGATATGTCTCTGAGCGGAACAATGAAACGACTTCACTCGAAAGACTTGGCTGACGGTGGCGCAGGGTTCGTTGACCGAGTGTCGAAACGCCCAGCCGTTCCCCATGGACTGCGAAGCACTTTCCGTGACTGGGTGTCAGAACGCACTCACTTTCCGGGTGACATGGCCGAGGTCGCTTTGGCCCACAAGATCAGCAACGCGGTTGAAGCAGCATACCGGCGCGGGGACATGATCGAAAAGCGTCGGCAGATGATGGAGGCTTGGTCTGACTTTCTATCTGACCGAGAACTACCTGCACAAGTTATCCACCTTTCGAGCAACGCCTGATGCCTAAATCAGCATTGGGGAAAATCCATAGTCTTGCGGACGTTGAGCGCGCAATCCGCAAATTGATCGCCAAACGCTTTCACGACGTTCGCTTTACAAAGGACGGAAATGCCTTGAGAGGCCATGCCTTCAATGTGCGGCTGGCAAATCAATTGTCTCTCGTGGGGGATTGGCCGCGCGGTATTTGGGCCTCGCAAGGCACGGACGCACCTTTTGTCCCACAGTACGAGCGAATTGAAGCGGGAATATCTGCCTATTTGCTAACCGCACTCATTTGGCCAAACGGACCAAATCAGGATGCATCGAATTGCCTGCATTTATGGTCTAACGGCAAGGCTCGCGAATTGGGTAGCAACGATGTTCCATGCGCGAACGAGCTATTCTTTCATTGTGATCCAGCCCCGGCGTTCAAGCCGGACCAAGCCAAGCAAGATGTAATTGCGGTCTCATCACATCATTTGCCCGATTACCCGTTTTTGAACCACCACACTTGGACCGTGCACGACCAGATGAATGCCGCTTCCGCGCAGAGTGATTGGGAGTACCAGGATTTGAGGCAGAGGTGGGAGAAGATCAAAGCATTCTCTGGCGGTGAACTGGTGTATTTGGGGGCTTCAGGACGAAAAAACCGGCTTTGGCGTGCTCCGAGCGAGGTGGCGCGCAAATTCGATGCCCAAATCGACAAAATTCTGAAAAGTACAGCATAGCGCCCTTTAGAGGCTATATATTTAAGGAAATTTGGTTGCGGAACCTCCGTCTGGGCGAGCGTGTATTGCGTTCATATGATGCCCTAAGAAGCGCAACGCATTGGAGGTATCATGAGCGACATTTACTTGCGAGACGTGCACGTCGCAGAACGGTTTGACGTGCATCGTATGACTGTCTGGGGCTGGTTGAAATCCGAACCTACTTTCCCCAAACCCTTTAAGCTTTCCGGGCGCTGCACCCGGTGGAAGAAGTCGGAAATCGACGCTTGGGAAGCGCGGAAGCGCGTGGTGTAGACGCAGCCCTCTTCCCGCAAACCTACTGCAACGGGTTGCAGGGCTTGTCACCTGCACCTTGCGTCAAATCCCGGACAAAATCATGAACCAAGTCATCCCCAAGCCGGTCGGGGGCGTTGAAGTCAAGCCCGACCGTCGCGAAAGCTCCGATTTCTACGCACATTCGATGTTGGTGGAGGGCGACTTCCGTGTCGTCGTCTGCAAGGACAACATTCAATGGATTTTGCAGCGCCGGAGACGCGGAAATCCTCGCGCTGGGCGCGCTTGGGTGTCCATTGGGTACTGCACCTGCCGGGAGAGCCTTGAACGCCTGTGGCGCGGGAAAACCGGCTGCTTTCATGCCGCCATTCGCAGTCTCCCGGAACGCTTTCCCCGCTCCAATTCGGCTTAGCCGTCCAGAACACCAGATCACCCAATCAGAAGGCATTCGCCATTTGAGTTGCAACCAGTTGCAACGCCCAGCGCGAAAGCGACGAAAGGAAAGCTCTATCAGATATCAGTGACCCCGCGCACTTGAACGCGGGGCCTAACCAGCGGTCGGTGACCAGTTCTCTTGGCGGAGATGTGACGGTGGCGCTGGATTGGGAATGCCTACCATGGGGCGGGACCAAAGGCAAAGCGCAGTCCGAAAGAGAGAAGCGCGGTCCCCGGCACAGTGGCTTACGTGTCGCAAGTTGCTCTCAACGGTTTTGGGATGTGCCACCGTCACCAACCGGCCTGATGCGACAGCCCGGCTCCGGCCAGCAAGATCGTGGAAGGTGTAGGACCGGCTCCGGCAACCGCTGGGGCTGGTCGTCCAATGCCTTTCACTCAAACCCTCACCAACCAGCAAGAGCAAAAACTCGAAATGAAAGGAAAGACAATGAGCTATTACGACGACAATCCTGAAGATTGGTTGGCATCCTTTTCCGAACTGCCAGACCTCTCCCCTCCGACGCCTGAAGATGAAGCTGAAGCGGCTTGGTTTTTGGTTGCAGACATGCATTTCGAGCAGCATCCCGAAGGGCTGAAGATCGTTCAGCAGCGTTTCGCACTTCATTTTGAAAGTGACGAACGTAGGGCTGCGCGAATGGGGAAACAAATCTGCATCGAAACCTCCGACCTTTCGCCAGAAGAAACCAAAGCGGCCAAAGCAGAGTTGGCACGGGAGGGAGAGCAAGACCGCGCCTACTTTGCTGAAAAGCACATGCCTCTGGATGAGCGGGAAAAGGCTGTTCGCGCGGCCTTGAAAGCTGAATTCATGACGCGTTTCCGTGAGCGGCAGGGCCTGCAAGATGACTGAGGCAGTGTTTGCACTTCTCTATTTGCTGAACGGGGCCAGCCTTTGGCGCATGATCGTTGTCCCCATGCACATAGACGACCACGAAACCGCCCAGCGCGAACTTCAACAATGGCGGCACGATGCCTTGGCCGAAGAAGCCGCTGGGAACCTCGCAATTCTAATAGCGGCATAGGATCAATGCTCGTTCCGATGCCTGACTTGGAAATTGATGCGGACCCTGAAGACCAACACCAATCCTATATCCTGTCAGGCCCGATCAACACGATGAACGAAGGTGGTGCAATTCCGGTTCTGTACGGTGCGCCCATCGTCGGTTCGACGGTCATTTCTGCCGGGTTGGAGATCGAGCAGATCGCCATTGAGGCCGATGAAGAAACGACGCCGAAAGACGATGACAGCGATCCTCTCTTTACCGGCGCAGACCCCAACGATCCGAACCAAAGTGGCGGTGGTCCGGGCGGATGGGGAGCGAATTCCTGCAACGTATTGCAAACTGAGTGCCCGATCTTTCCTTTAACGGAGGGGTATGAGCCACTGAAAAGGCGAAGAAATCTTAGCGCATGATCCCCGTCATTCGTTTAGCGCGAAACATAGGGAGTCGGTTTCTTCGCTACCTGCCATAGTGGCAAACTAAATTGGCATGACCTTTAGCTCTTCCTTGGGGCGATCTTGGGGCGATTTGCTCCTTGCCTTCACAACCAATCCAATGAACAAATATGAAAAACATTGTTCTAAAGGTCAGTTAGGTCATGCAAGCGTTGGTGTTTTTCGTTTTAGGAATTGGTTTCTTTGCCTCAATTGCTGGATTGATCTACCCTTTCAAACCTTTCGGAACACGAAAAAGAGCCTTGGTTTCGTTCGTCGTATGTACGGTCGCAGTCGGGTTTCTAGCGCCCGAAACCGAACAACTGAACGATCCAAACAATGCTCTTTCGGGAAAATTGGTCGAGGACAGGACCGCTTCGTCTACTTCTTCGGCTGAAATTCAAATTGAAAAGACGCCTGCAAGATCGCCCAGCGCCCCCAGCGAAAAGGAAATCCGAGATGTCTGGCTGGCGTTCGATACTCAAAACTGGGTGCATACTGCACATTTGATCACAGTGATGAAAAACAAGGGCTATTCAATGGAGGGCTTTCTAGCTGAACTGGAAGAAAAAGCGTTGGCTGCTGTCAAGCCGCTGCCAGCTTCCGAATATGACCTCAATCTGTCCGGTTACCAGCTTTTGGCAGCTATCCGCCCTGAGAATGAGAGCTACCAAGCAAAGATTACGCAATATCAGGCTGGCAAAGAAGCTGCTCGCCAACGGTCCATTTCTCGCCTGCGGACGAAGACCGACAAAGTTGAAGGCGTTACCTGGTATCAGCACCCAAACGCTCCGAAATACCTAAACAGCCGGTCAACAGTGTATCTTTACATCGGGCGGCGCGGCGAAAACGGGAAACCGTGGTTGCGGATGAAAGTGCAGTACACGGCATCTAAGTGGCTGTTTGTCCACAATGTCGTGGCTTGGCACGACGGTATCAAAGAGCCTTTGATCTCGGGGCGCTTTGAGCGTGATCACAACGCTACCATTTGGGAATGGCAAGACGCTGTCCCGGAAGGGTACCAGATAGAGGTTTTGCGTTCGCTGGCAAATGCTAACGAGGCGATTTTACGTTTTGAGGGCGACCAATATCATAAGGATGTGACATTGTCTGTGGGCGATAAAAAAGCTCTCAGAGAAGTGTTGTCAGCTTACGAGGCGATGAAGACAGGCGATTAACGTGCCGATGAACTTTTGCACTCGTGTGTGAGCAAAAGAGATTGCAGCAACATTCCCTCCCATCACCGCTTCGAACCCAAATCGCAGGACCGGCACCTCAATCAAACTAATCCGGAGTTTCTATGCCAACTCACCTCAAAGCCCTTTCATTGCAGTTTTACAGAGGGATTGGCCCGGACAAGCAATCAATCGGGCCATTTTCGGAAATGAACTTGTTCATTGGGGCAAACAATTCCGGAAAATCGACAGTTTTGAACTTCATCAGGGATCGACTTCCCTTCATGGCAGGCAGTCAGAAAATCCAACCCTTGGGGCCTGCGGAAGAGTACAGGGGGCAAACGACAGGACAGTTGGCTGCGGCGGTTGGAATTCCGCGTGAAGAGTTCATTTCGACGGTCGATCAACGAATATCTCCATCTGTACAGCAACAGATTGGAATAGCGGGAATGATCGAGGCAATCGTAGAAATGATGATCTTTCGTGATTTCGTGTGGGTGGTTGGAGATTACGGTTCCGAAAAGAAGTATGAAAAAGAAATCGAAGTCGATGAGTTCTTAAAGACTTACAGCGAACCACAATGGAACACACTGTGGAACAAGTTGACCAATTTGCATGGCGGCGGTCCGAAGAATTGGGTGACTGATACATTGAAAGCAATGCTTGGCGCGCAGCGTGTCTCCTTCCCCGAAGTCGCCCACATTCCTGCCGAGCGTGACTTGGGGGAGGGTGCTACTGGCTTCCAAATTCGGAACGACAAGACGCTCATTGACGAGTTGGCGGAACTCCAAAGCCCAGATCATGACCGACGTGAAGACAGATTGTTGTTTGACAAGATCACCAGTTTCGTTCGGGTCGTGACGGGCAAGGACGACGTGACCATAGAAGTCCCTCACGACAGAAAGCACATTCTGGTCCACATCGACAACAAAGTGCTTCCACTGTTTCGGCTTGGGACCGGCATTCAAGAAGTCATTCTTATCGCGGCATTCTGTACAATCCACGACGACATTATCGTTTGCATGGAAGAACCTGAAATCCACCTACACCCGGTTCTGCAACGCAAGCTAATCAGCTACCTCAAAGAGTTCACCAACAATCAATATTTCATTGCTACGCACTCTGCCGCGTTCATCGACACGCCCGACGCATCCATATTCCGGGTTGAAAACGATGGAGTACAAACACGAATAACATCAGCCATCCATCGTGGCGATCAGAAGCAGATTTGCGATGATCTAGGCTACCGTGCCTCCGACATTCTTCAATCTAATGCGGTTGTGTGGGTCGAAGGGCCTTCCGACCGTACATACGTGCGTCATTGGTTGAACGCTGTCGCACCCGAACTCACAGAGGGCATTCACTACACGATCATGTTCTATGGTGGAGCGTTGGTTCGCCATTTGGGAGCAAGCGAAATAGTTGATGAGGAAAGCCTGAAAGAATTCATCGACCTGCGGGCATTGAACCAAAACATGGCGATAGTTTTGGACAGCGACAAAGATGGCCCAAGAGCCAAGCTGAAACCTGCCGTCAGTCGCTTGAAGAGCGAATTGTCTGGCGGCGGTGGGCTAGTCTGGATCACAAAGGGGCGCGAGGTTGAAAACTACGTTGACGCCAACCTCATGCACGAGGCCCTTAAGGAAACCCACCCTTCTTCCTACAAAGGTACCGTCGAAACCGGCCCATATGATCACGCCTTTTACTTTGAGAGGAAAAAGCCGGACAAAAAGGGCAACACTGTCCACAAGGCGGCGGACAAGGTAAGTGTTGCTGGGTATGTGTGTGGGAAACCAGCAAACCTAGACATTCTCGATCTGAAAGCGCGAACTCGCGAATTGGCCGACATGATCCGGAAGGCAAATGGTCTGTAGCCCAGGCTAGCCAAGGTTTGTGCGATGAAGTCCCCTCATTGATTGGCGGAATACGAATTGCATGCCTCACCAGACAAGTTGTCGTTGCAACGCGTTGCAGCGAATGGAAGCGCTATTTTAATGGCGGGTTGGTTGGCGGGTATGCAGTCATGACCTATTATTTGTTCAATAAAATCAATATATAGTGGCGGAGGAGGTGGGATTCGAACCCACGGAGGGCGTTAGCCCTCGCCGGTTTTCAAGACCGGTGCATTCGACCACTCTGCCACTCCTCCGGTCGGGTCTGACTAACTCTGTTGGTTTGATTCTTAAAGATGTAGATTGATGGTTACAAAAATGGGTGTAGTTTGCCGGTCTCTGTAGCACTATTGCCATGGTCCTGCTTGCACACGCATTCAGGTTCGGCATTATAGTGCAATGTCGATACGTCATCAGGGAGGAATAGTATGACACATCGTAGAACACTTCTGGGTTTGGTCGGTGGTGCGGCCATGGCTGCGCTGGCAACCGGATTCACGGTGGGCGCAGCAATGGCTCAGGAGGTTACGCTGAAGCTCCACCAATTCCTGCCCCCTCAGGCCAATGTGCCAAAGCACATTCTGGATGTCTGGGCCGACAATGTCGAAAAGGATTCCGGCGGCACGATCAAAATTGAGCGTTTTCCGTCGATGCAGCTTGGCGGCAAGCCGCCAGAGTTGATGGATCAGGCGATCGACGGGGTTGCCGACATCGTTTGGACCGTGGTCGGGTATACGCCGGGCCGTTATCCTTCGACAGAGGTTTTCGAACTGCCCTTCATGGTGTCCGATGCGGGCGCGGCCTCGGCGGCTTATTGGAAGATGTTCGAAAAACATATGAAAGACACCGAGTTCAAGAACGTGCACATTGTTGGCACCTGGGTGCATGGTCCGGGTATGTTCCATACCAACAAGCCGGTGGCGTCTCCGGCGGATCTTCAGGGTATGAAAATCCGTGGCGGCTCGCGTCTTGTGAACGAGCTGTTGAAGCTGACCGGTGCCACGCCCGTGGGAATGCCTGTTCCGTCGATCCCGGAAAGCCTGTCCAAGGGCGTGATCGACGGCACCACCATTCCGTGGGAAGTGACCGGCGCGCTCAAGGTTCCGGAGTTGGTCGGCAACCATACCGAATTTCAGGGTTCTGCTCTTTATACGATGACCTTTGTTCTGGCCATGAACAAGGATGTGTATGAAGGTCTGACTGCGCAACAGAAAGCAGCGGTCGACAAAAACTCGGGCCTGGAGTTTTCGGTATTCGCCGGGACGACCATGGCCCATTACGATGCCCCGGCGCGTGAAGCTGCGATTGCCAATGGTAACAACGTGGTGACCGTATCGGAAGAACAGGCGAAAGAATGGCAAGCAATTGTTCAACCGATTTATGACAGCTGGCTGGCGGACATGAAAAAGCGTGGTATCGACGGTCAGGCTCTGATTGACGAGGCTAAACAGCTGATGTCCGAGCATAAGGGCTGATCAGTCTTCATAGATTGACGCGAAACCCGGTTCCGAAAGGCACCGGGTTTTTTCGTTGCTGCCGGAGCAGATGTGCAAAGCGCCGCCGATACCCCTTAAATTTCGTTCAAATCCGGGCTGCGCACTTTTCTTGAGACCGGCTTGCCGTTAAGGTGTTAAAAAAATCGACGCGAAACTGCGCGGTTCAGAGTTTGAGGTAACGCTCGGGTCTAGTCCGGGCATGGCGGAGAAACCGTCTTTTGGGCAGAGGAACAGGCATGAAGTTCAAAGGTATTCTCAAGGTGGGCACGGTCCTTTCCCTGACTCTGGTTCTGGCGGGATGTGACGAAAACGGTGAATTCACCCTGTTGCAAAAACCCGAGGCGCGTGGGGATGCCGCTCCAACCGGTTCCACCAAGACCATCGAACGCGATGTCGAGGCACCCGAGGTGTTTCAGGTGACCGAAGCCGGGTTGTGGGATGGTCGCCCGTCGCTTGGCGGTGTCTGGGTGGCGCATCCGGATGTGAAACAGCCTGAGCGGGTGATCCTGCGCAACTCTGCCAATGACAAATTCGTCGTCGGTGCCTTGTTTCGGCGTGAACGGGAAAATCCCGGGCCACGATTGCAGGTCAGCTCGGACGCTGCCGCGGCTTTGGGGATGCTCGCGGGTCAACCGGCCAAGATCAACGTGACAGCGCTTCGAAAGGAAGAAGTTGCCGAAACGTCCGACCCTGCCGCAGAAGGAAATCTGAAAGCGCCCGAAACGGTTGAGGCAACGTCGCTGGATCCCATCGCCGGTGCTGCGGCGGCTATTGACGCTGCCGAAACCAAACCCGCAGAGACGGCAGTTCCCGTTCCGGCACCCAAACCCAAAGCGTCGGGGTTGAGCAAGCCTTTCATCCAGATCGGTATTTTCAGCGTTGAGCAGAATGCGCGCAATACGGCCACGGCGATGCGCCAGGACGGGATGGTGCCAACCGTCAAAAAGCAAAGCCTGAAGGGCAAAACCTTCTGGCGTGTTCTGGTCGGACCGGCGAATACCAGCTTGGAACGCAGTGCGCTGTTGAAAAAGATCAAGGCATCGGGCTTTACTGATGCATATGCCGTCACGAACTAAGGCCCGAGTCGTCCATGATCAAATTGCTGTCCCGTACGCTTGCCGCACTGGTGGCGGTGCTTTGCATTTCGCTGCCCGCTGTTGGATTCGAAACCCGGGCCAAGGCAGCCTATGTGCTCGACTATACGACCGGCACGGTTTTACTGGCAAAAAACGCGGATGAATCCTTGCCGCCCGCGTCGATGAGCAAGCTCATGACGCTTTATGTTGCATTCGAAGCAATCCGCGATGGTCGGTTGTCGCTGACTGAAAAACTCCCGGTCAGCCAGCACGCCATGAACTATGGCGGTTCGACGCTTTTTCTGAAAGCGGGTGAAAGAGTTTCGGTCGAAGACCTGCTGCGCGGTATCATCGTTTTGTCTGGCAATGATGCCTGCGCCGTGATTGCCGAAGCGTTAAGCCCGGATGGAACCGAACGCGGGTTCGCGCGCTTCATGACCCAGCGGGCGCATCAGATCGGCATGACCAATTCGACCTTTGCCAATTCTAACGGTTGGCCCCATCCGGGCCACCGGATGAGCATGCGCGATCTGGCGCTGCTGGCGACGCGGTTGATCGAAGATTTCCCGCAATTCTATGGGATGTTTGCGGAAACCGAATTCCTGTTTGACGAAAAGGAATCCCAGAACCGGTTCAACCGCAACCCGTTGCTCAAGCTTGGGATTGGCGCAGACGGGTTGAAAACCGGCCATACCAACGAAGCGGGTTATGGGCTTGTCGGGTCTGCAAAGCAGGGCAATCGCCGGGTGATTTTTGTCATTTCGGGTTTGGGAAGCGAACGCGCCCGCGCCGAGGAGGCCGAGGCCATCGTGAACTGGGCCTTTCGCCAATTCACGGAACGCAAGGTGATCGAAGCGGGCAAGGTCATCGCCCAGGCGGATGTCTGGAACGGAAGTGAAGCGCGGATCGGGCTTGCGGCACGGGATGCGATCAGCACCTTGGTCCCGGTTTCGGGCGATGGCAAGCTCAAGGCCGAATTGATCTATAACACCCCCGTTCGTGCGCCGGTGAAGAAGGGGCAGGAGCTTGGCCAGATGATCATCCGGCCCGAGGGATTGGAAGAGTTGCGTGTGCCGCTTGTGGCGGATCGCGACATTGAACGGGGCGGTTTCGTTGTTCGTATGAAAACCGTTTCGGGCATTCTGATCGAGCGTCTGAATGCAGGTCCCGAGGGCGCGCTTTGAGCGCAAAGGGTATGTTCATCACTTTGGAAGGTATTGACGGGTCGGGGAAATCGACCCAGGCTCACCTGTTGGCCGACCGGTTGCGCGAGGCGGGGCGAGATGTGGTGCTGACCCGTGAACCCGGCGGTTCACCGGGGGCCGAGCAAATCCGTGCTCTGGTTCTTGAGGGTGATCCTGACAGGTGGTCGGCGGAAACCGAGCTTTTGTTGTTCACCGCGGCGCGTCGGGATCACCTTGAACGCATCATCCGTCCCGCGCTTGCCGCCGGGAAAGTGGTGGTTTGCGACCGTTTCGTTGACAGCACCCGCATGTATCAGGGGCTGAGCCGTGGGGAACTGCGCGGTACGGTGGACAAGTTGCACGACTTGATGATCGGGATCGAAGCCGATTTGACCCTGTTGTTCGACATGGCACCGGATGTGGGGTTGGCGCGGGCCAAATCGCGCCAGACCGCCGAGGAGCGGTTCGAAGATTTTGGTCAGGGTTTGCAGGACCGAATGCGTCAGGGTTTTCTTGAACTGGCAAAAGAATTTGAAGATCGGTTTGAAGCCATTGATGCAAACCAGGATATCCAGAACGTCGCGGCGCAAGTATGGCGCGTGGTGCAAGGGCGGCTGAGATGAGCGCGGGCCAGGAGCAGCTCGAACCAGATCGTATCCCGGGTGCGCCACACCCGCGCGAAACACCGTCTCTCATCGGTCAACAGGCTGCCGAAGCCGTATTTCTTGAGGCGTTCAATTCCGGGCGTTTGCATCATGGCTGGTTGATCACCGGACCGCGTGGGGTGGGCAAAGCAACTTTGGCGTGGTCAATCGCCCGTTTTCTTCTGGCGACACCGGATCCGGATACAGGGGGCGGGTTGTTCGGAGAGCCATTGCCAGCCGCCGTTCCCGACAGTCTGTTTATTGATCCCGATCACCCGGTGGCCCATCGCATTCTGGCTGGCTCGGAGCCCGGGTTAAAGGTGATCCGCCGGGGCGGGGCGGGATCAACGGACCGGGAGCGTGAAAAAAACTATGCCGACGGAAAGTTTTCCAACGACATCCGTGTGTCGGAAATCCGCGAACTGACCCCTTTCCTGAATCTTTCGGCATCCGAAGGTGGGCGGCGCGTGGTGATCGTCGACTGCGCCGATGAAATGAACGTTCAGGCGGCCAACGCGCTTTTGAAGATGTTGGAGGAGCCCCCCGCGCGCACAACCCTGTTGCTGGTGTCCCATCAACCCTCGCGCCTTTTGCCCACGATCCGGTCGCGATGTCGCGAATTGCGTCTGGGTCCCCTGTCGGTGGAAGATTTGTCAGCGGCGTTGATGCAGGCAAATATTGCCATGCCCAATGGGGTTGAGGCGCTGACAACCCTGTCCTCCGGGTCTGTAGGGGAGGCGGTGCGACTGATCAATCTGGGCGGCATAGAGCTTTATGCCGAGCTTGTGGGGATGCTGGGGGCGTTGCCAAAGCTGGACCGCGCCCGGGCGCTGAGATTGGCCGAGACCGCCGCAGCGCGGGGCAGCGAGGCCCGGCTTGATCTTTTGATCGGCTTGATCGAACTGTTTTTGGCGCGCCTGGCGCGTGCCGGGGCGCTTGGCCATGCCAATGCCGGGGAAGGGGCAGCAGGAGAGGCGGCGGCCTTTGCCACGCTTGCCCCTCACGCCCATGCCGCCCGGGCCTGGGCGGAATTGGCAGAGGAGTTGGGCGGGCGAATGCGCCATGGACGGGCAGTCAATCTTGACCCTGCCTCGTTGATCCTTGATACCATTCTTAAGATACAACAAACCGCGCAAAGCCTGACCCGCTGAACGCCAATCGGGGACCCCGATGACAGACGTGAACGATACACCCCATATCACCGACAGCCATTGTCACCTGGATTTCCCGGATTTCGAAGGACAGCTTGACGACATCGTCGCGCGCGCCGCCGACGCAGGTGTGGCGCGCATGGTGACCATTTGCACCAAACTTGCAAACCTGCCCTCTGTGCGGTCGATTGCCGAAGCCCACGCGCCGGTGTTCTTTGCGGCGGGAACGCACCCGATGAGCGTGGCAAGCGAACCCATGGCGACGGTGGAAGAGTTGGTGGACCTTGCCAAACATCCCAAATTCGTCGGAATCGGGGAAACCGGGCTGGACTATCACTATACCGCAGAAAGCGCAGAGGCCCAGCAAATCAGCCTGCGTATTCATATTGAAGCGGCGCGGCAGACCGGTTTGCCATTGATCATCCATTCGCGGGATGCGGATGAAGATATGGCGCGGATTCTGCGGGAAGAACATGCAAACGGTGCCTATTCCTGTGTGATGCATTGCTATTCTTCGGGACCTGACCTTGCGCGGGTTGCCGTCGAGCTTGGGTTCTACCTGTCCATGTCCGGCATTGCCGCGTTTCCGCGAAGTCAGGAGGTGCGCGATATTTTCGCCGCAGCTCCGGTCGACCGGATACTTGTGGAAACCGATGCGCCTTACCTTGCGCCGCCGCCCCATCGCGGCAAGCGGAATGAACCCGCTTACACGGTCCACACGGCCCGTGTCGGGGCCGAGGTGTTCAGGATGGACTATCCTGCATTCGCCGCACAGACCGAACAGAATTTTGAGCGGTTGTTCCACAAGGCGGCAGCCTTTGACGAGGCGGCATGAGCATGGAGCGCAGGTTCACCATTCTGGGATGCGGGTCGTCGGGCGGGGTGCCCCGTCTTGGCGGGCATTGGGGAGACTGCGACCCGGAAAACCCAAAGAACCGCCGCCGCCGGTGTTCGATGCTGATTGAACAGGAAGGCGACAATGGGATAACCCGCGTTCTGATCGACACCTCCCCGGATTTACGGTTTCAACTTCTGGACGCCGATGTGGGAGAGTTGGACGGCGTCGTTTACACCCATTCCCACGCCGATCACGTGCATGGTCTGGATGATCTGCGCATGATTGTGTTCAACATGCGCCGCCGCTTGCCGGTCTGGGCAGATGGCGACACACAGAACGATCTCTTTTCCCGTTTTGGCTATGCTTTCATCCAACCGGAAGACAGTCCCTATCCCGCTATCCTTGAGATGCACACGATCAAGGGGGACATCGTGGTCGATGGGGCCGGAGGGGCGGTGACGCTGTCTCCGTTCAAGGTGAACCATGGATCCATTGATGCGCTTGGATTTCGGATTGGGGAGCTTGCCTATCTGCCTGACGTGGCCAAGATGACGGATGAGGCGTGGGAGGTGCTGGACGGTGTGGAATGCTGGATCGTTGACGCCTTGCGCCGAACGCCGCATCCGACCCATTCGCATCTGCAACAAAGCCTGGACTGGATTGCCCGTGTTGGTGCGCGCCGGGGGGTGCTGACCAACATGCATATCGACCTTGATTACGAAACCGTGGCCAATGAAACGCCGGATCACATCGTTCCGGCCTATGATGGCATGACGCTGACTTATCAGTTGTAACCAAGGGGGCGCAGGAGATGGAGGCCCTTCTGGACGTCATCCTGCCGGTTTTCTGTGTCATAGGGTTTGGCTATGTCGCGGTGTGGCGCGGAGTGTTTTCCGGAGACACCGTCGATGCCTTGATGAAATTCACCCAGAATTTTGCGATCCCCGTCCTGTTGTTCCGCGCGATTTCCAACCTCGACCTGTCCCATTCGTTCGACATGGCGTTGTTGATCAGCTTCTATGCCGGCTCGACCACCTGTTTCCTGTTCGGTTTGTTCGGTGGCCGGTTCCTGTTCCGGCGGGATTGGGAAGAGTCGGTGGTGATCGGGTTCTGTTGTCTCTTTGCCAACTCGTTGATGCTTGGGCTTGCCGTGACCGAGCAGGCCTATGGCGCGGACGCGCTGACCGCCAACTATGCGATTGTCGCGGTGCATTCGCCGTTTTGCTATGCGCTTGGCATTACGGTGATGGAAATCGTGCGGGCGCGGGGGCAAAGCGTTGCCCGCCTGCCGTTCACGGTGTTGAAGGCGATGTTTCGCAACGCCTTGATCGTCGGGATTTCCCTTGGGTTTCTGGTCAATCTCACAGGGTTATATCTTCCGGCGGCCTTGACCCAAGGGCTTGATCTGATTGGGCGCTCCGCGCTTCCTGTTGCGCTGTTCGGGATGGGCGGGGTGCTTATGCAATATCGCCCCGAAGGCGATCTCAAGGTGATTGCCTATGTGTGTTTCGCGGCCTTGATCCTGCATCCGTCTATCACCTGGACACTGGGGAAAACCCTTGGACTTGGGACAGCAGCCTTCCGTTCGGCATTGATTACTGCGGCGATGGCCCCCGGGATCAACACCTATGTGTTCGCGTCGATCTATGGCAAAGGGCGGCGGGTCGCCGCGTCGGGGGTGCTGATCGGCACAGCGATTTCGGTTTTCACGATCTGGCTGTGGCTTGGGGCTTTGCCCTGATCAGGCATTTGCGACGTACCCAACCCCCCGGCGGCGTTGTTGGAGGGACAAGAGATGTCGCAACGCCTGACCGAGGGGGAGTGTCCGAATAACCAGGGTCTGGTCAGGCACACCCTTCCAGAAGCGCGGGGTCCAGCCGGGGATAAACCAGAGGACCGAACCGGTCGTCGCTTTCAAGATGGGGAAACAGGGACATGAACAGGGCGCGCATATTCTGACCTTTGCCCATAAGCAGAGAGGGGCCGGGATGGAAGGTTTCAACCCCGATCCCTCCTGCCTGAATGATGGCATGATGTGGTAAGCACAGGTGGTAGAGGGCAACCGGCGCCGGCGGGGTGATCTCGATCACGCCCATACCATCCACAAAGGCGTCGATGGGGGTCAGAAGGTCGGTCATCCCGATTTCGCCACGTAGCGCACCGGGGACCCGCAACAGGCGTGCGCTGGATCCCAGGATCAGGTCGGGCGTCGGTTGAGAGAGGCCAAAACTGTCGGCCATGATCCGGATAAGACGGGTGTCGGTCTGTGGCGCATTGGGAAGGAATTGCATTGATCCGATCCACATCAGAGGCAAAGGCCCCTGGCGTGTGCTGATCCTCGTGCCGGGTCGCAGGTCCTCGACCGCGCAGGGGCCATCAGGCGTAGATATCAAAGTCCCGCGCGCAAAGGCCGAGAATGCGGCCTCGAACAATGGCGACGCCGGGGCAAGGTGACGGCTGTCGCGGACCTGTCCGTCATGGTCCAGCCACAGCGTTTCATAGCGGCGCATGACTGGTTTGCGGCAGGCTGGATCGGAGAGGCGCGAGAGAGGTGGCACCGCTGTCGCGGCGGGGGCATCCATCTGGTGAGCCGGGGCAAAGGGCAGTGTCATGTGCGTCACCTGTCAAGGTTGGTCACATTCGTGTCGGCCCCCACCGACAACGACGAAAGGACGTGTTGTTTTCGATATGGCTATAATCACAGGCGGCGCTGGGAATTGTCAAAAAACACAGCGTATTCTGCGATGAAAAGAGGCCAATGCCCCGAATTAACCGGGAACTGTTTCCGGGATTCTGGCAAAGCCCGCCATATTCCGATTCGCAGCCTGGCGAAGCCGCAGGGTCAAAACGAAATCGGGCCGCTATCTGTGGCGACCCGGTGAACTTGTTGATTTGGGGGCTGCTCGCTACGGAAGGCTTATGCTGCGTAGTGGACCGGCAAGGATGCGCGCCGTTTGGCGATAAAGGCCTTGCGGCGGTTGCCGCGTTGCCAGGGCATTGCCACGGCTTCGGCGTTTGCCGTGTCGGTGATCGACTTGATCCAACGTTGCTTTCTCATGGCTCTGGTCTCCTGCCTCTGGCACGTCTGCCTGTGCCGTCTTCTATGTTGTTGACCCTAATATGACGGGTGTTTGGGGCCAGTGTTTGACCGCTCTGTGAAAATGTCGAAAAATTCGCCCCCGGTGGGATGGGTAAATCGGGCAGAGCAGGGGCGGGGGAGATTAACCATAAAAAACAAATGGATCGCCGTATTGGCGTGATCAATCCGATGAATTTTCCGGGATTGTTTTCGTCTGAATGGGGCAGAGATGTGGCGCATACAGGCCACCGCTTTGCCCTAATCCGGGATCAAGCGGGATCACAGACGAATAACCGAGACCAGACGTCCATAATCAGCTTCGCCCGCATGGGTGGCGCGCCGATAAGAATAAAACCTGTCTGGATCGGAATAGGTGCAATGGCGGGTCCATTCCGCAGTGCCTACCCCCGCAGAACGCAGGCGATGAAGGCCAAAAGCGGGGAGGTCAAACAGATACCTGTCGCCGGTCCCGTTGGAAAAGAACCGGGTATATTCGGGATCTTCTGCGGTGAAGGTCTCAAGAAATTCGGGACCAACCTCATAGGCGCTCTGGCTGATCGAGGGGCCGATGACAGCGGTGATGTTGTCGCGCGTTGCCCCCAATGCCTCCATCGCGTCCAGCGTGGCCTCAAGCACACCGGACAAGGCACCGCGCCATCCGGCATGGGCCGCGCCCACCACGCCGGCCTCGGGATCGGCAAACAGCACAGGCTGGCAATCCGCGGTGAGAATGGCAAGCGCAAGACCGGGTTGTTTGGTGACCATCGCATCGGCCTTGGGGCGGTCGGTCATGGGCCCGTTCACCGTGACCACATCTGCCGAATGCACCTGATGTACAGAGTGCAGATCGTCTTCTCCCAGATCCATCGCCTGCGCGACGCGCAGACGATTCAGGGCGACGGCCTCGGATTGATCTGACGAGCCCTGACCACAGTTCAACCCCTGGAACACCCCCGAGGACGCGCCGCCCTTGCGGGTGAAAAACCCATGTTTTACGGGGCTTAAACTGTCGGCTGTGAGAATTTCAAGCGTCATGGTTCCAATCCCGTTGGTGGTGTCGCGGTCGTGGGGTAAAGGCCCAGCACCTTGAACAGCGTCCCCATTTCCGAAGGGTGGGTCAAGCGCCGATGTGCGGCAATATGTGCTCCAAGCGGTTCCCCACTTAGAGAACGCGCTAGGGCGCGTGCGCGATCAGTGATGCCCAAACGCTCAAGGAAAACCCCTTGGGGGGTAAGTTTGGTAAAGGCGCTTGGAGTGGCCCGGGTCAGGGCCTCGAAATCCACATGGGCGGTCAGATCGGCCTGACCGGGATGGATCAGCGGATCGGCGGGTGCGTGATCCTTTAGCGCCTGAAACGTGTCGCCAAGGGCACGCCAATCACCATAGTCGATGATCAAAGCTGCACCGCCATATGTTTGAATTCGTTCGCCAATTTCGCCCATGATGCCACTGGCCGACGGGCAGGTTTCGACAATATCCCCATCCCGCGTATCGTCCAGACGATAGGCCAGCGCCGGGTGCTGTGTCATCGGGGCAAGACCAAGCGTCAGCCCGGTCTCGGAAGCGCCGATGCGACGTTCACACCATCCCGGACCCTGTCGCACGAATTGCCGGATGGGCAAGGCATCGAAAAACTCATTGGCAATCAGGTAAAGCGGCTGTTGCGGCAGGTCCGCGGCGTGATCGGTCCAGACAACGTCATAGCCCGGGTCATGGCCCAAAAGCCGGTCTCGTTGACAGGCGCGCAGGGTGTCGGACGCTTCGACCAAAACCACCTGCGCCGCATCGTGAAACCCCGGCACGCTACGCGTGGCGCGCAGAAGATCGGCCATGAGCGTCCCGCGCCCCGGCCCAAGTTCGGCCAGAGTGAACCGCGTGTGTGCGCCCTGATCCAACCACGCCTGCGCGAGCGCAAGCCCGAGAAGTTCGCCAAACATCTGGCTGATTTCCGGTGCGGTGACAAAATCGCCGGTCTCGCCGAACGGGTCACGTGTGGCGTAATACCCAAAATCAGGATGCAAAAGGCATTCGGCCATATAGTCGGCCAAAGAAATTGGCCCCTGTTGCGAGATAATGTCCCGCAAAATGGTTTCCAAATCCTTCATTCCCCGTTCACACGCCGGGCTCGAAGGATCAGAACCGCCCCAACAAGAATCATGGGAAGCGAGAGGATCTGGCCCATGGAAAGCCCGTAGCCGCCCAGATGCACCACGTAACCCATGGGGTTTTCGGGCGACATGAATTGCGCATCGGCCTGACGGAACAGTTCGACAAAGAACCGCGCCGCGCCGTAACCAGCGAAAAACATGCCGGTGATCAACCCCGGCTTACGCAGCCCGCCACGGCGATAGGCCAGCCAGAGAAGGAGGAGGCCAAGCACCAGCCCTTCAAGTATCGCTTCGTAGAGTTGCGAGGGGTGGCGGGCACAAAGTGTCATGATTTCAGGGCAATCCTGTGCCGCAGCCCCCGGAAAGACAACGCCCCATGGCAGGTCGGTGGGGCGGCCCCAAAGCTCGGCATTCACAAAGTTCGCGATGCGCCCAAGCATCAACCCCCACGGGATGCCAAGCGCAATCGTATCGGCGGCAGGCAGCTTGGCGATACCGTGACGGGCGGTATAGATCCAGGCCGCCAGAACCACCCCGAGAAACCCGCCGTGAAAGGCCATGCCCCCTTGCCAGACCTTGAAAATATCACCCGGATTGGAGAGGTAGTAGCCGGGTTGGTAAAACAGCACGAATCCAAGGCGGCCCCCAAGGATCACCCCCAGGATGATCCAGGTCAGCAGATCCTCGACCTGTTCCAGGGTCATCGGCGGCGTGTTGTCGCGCCACAGCACGGGCCGTTTCAACGCCTGCACGGCGATGCGCCAGGCGATGACGATCCCCAATATATAGGCGACGGCATACCAGCGTAACGCAATATCCAGTCCGAATACGGTAAAGGACACGATCTCGTTCGAGATATTGGGAAAGGGGATCACAAAGCTCATGAAACGGGTTTTGACGGGCCGGGCGGGGGGAAGTCAAGCTTGCGGTTCCGGATTCGCACCCCCATATAGGGCAACAGAGCAACGGCGGAGTTTTTCATGCAGACGCGCAACAAATTTCTGGACGATATGAGCCAGTTGATGACCAATGCCATGGGCGTGGCCCAGGGGGCCAAGGACGAGGCCGAAACGGCCATGAAATCGTTGGTTGACAGGTGGTTGGCCGATCGCGACTTTGTCACCCGCGAAGAATTTGACGCAGTACGCGCCATGGCCCAGAAGGCGCGCGAGGAGAACGAGGCGCTCAAAGCCCGCCTTGAAGCGTTGGAAAATGCCAAGGGCTGAGACTCCTGTTAACCATACGACTCACCCCGCAATCGCCCGGGGGTGACTTTTGCGCACCGAGGCGGCACCAAACCGGCATCGCATCGGCCCTGCGCCTCGCCAAATTCCGGGCAAACCGCCAAATGTAACCGGATCGCGCGCCACCTTCAGGTGCCGTTTACCGGTTCCACGGGGCGGACGGGTTCCATCATACGCACCTCTTTGGCAACGCTGCGCGAAACGGGCAGCGCACAACCGTCCGGCAGGTGGGCCATCAGCCGCCCTGTTGTCGTGCCCCGATGTCTTGCACGGTCCCTGTAAAGGCACGGGCCGAGATCCAGTGGGATCGGTGAATCTGTTGACCGGGGTAATCCGCCAGCTCGTCTAAAGCGTTGCCGCATTGCGTTGAAACAGCGTGATGTGGAACGCTTTAACGCGTCCGAGAGGCGCATAGGGATCAGGTCGCGCCCTTTGGCGGTGGTGACTTCTGCGTAGCGCCCTGGCTTATCGCCCGCACCATTGCAGGCCGGGCTGATTGCCTTGGGGGTGATCGCCCTGCGCGAGCGCAGCGCGCCGGTGGAAGGTTGGAAGCCCGGCTGCGGCATCTTTTCGGTCGGTTCCGGGGGGGCGTTAGCGGCGGCGGTCAAGTTTGGTGGAGAGGTGGATCAGGCTCTCTGATCCCTGCACCCCGCGCGCCTCGGCGATTTTGTCCAGGGTTTCGTCAAGCTCTTCGGTCGTGGCGGCGGTGATGCGGGCGATCAGGTCGAAACGACCGCTTGTGGTATGGACCTGTTCCACGGCCGGAAGGCTGCGCAGGCGGGCCAGCACCTCGGGTTGTGCGCGCGGGGCGATGGAGATCAGCGCGGTGGCGCGGATCGAAGGGCGGGCGGTCTGACCCAGCCGCAGGGTGTAGCCGGTGATCACGCCACGGGTTTCAAGCCGTTCGATCCGGGCCTGTACGGTGCTGCGGGCAAGCCCCAGCCGCCGGGCCAGCGTGGCCATGGGCATCCGGGCATTTTCGGCCAGAAGGCTCAGGAGTTTTTCGTCTATATCGTCATTTTGCATGAATAGACCGTCATAATGCAGCTATTTTTCGTCAGACTAGCAGATGCGCCAAGCAAAATCGACACCGTGCCATGGGATAACTGGATAAAACCAACAGATGAGGCGCGCATGTTTTCTTCCACATCCCCGGTGTCTTCGATCGAGACACACCTGAGGGCCAAACGGCCCGACCACGCGGTCATGTTTTTCGACCCTGCGGCGCTGGCTCGTACGGCGGCCCGGTTTCGCGCGGGGTTTGACGGGCTTGTCACCTATGCGGTCAAGGCCAACCCGGCACGGATGGTTCTGGACAATCTGGTCGCGGCCGGGGTCACGGCCTTTGACGTGGCCAGCCCAAGGGAAATGGAGGAGGTTCGCGCCGCCTGTGACACCGCGCGGTTGCATTACAACAACCCGGTGCGCTCGGTGGCCGAGGTGGCCCGGGGGATCGAGATGGGTGTGGCGTCGTGGTCGGTGGATAGTTCTGGCGAGTTGGACAAGCTGGGCCGCCCGCGGTTCGAGGGCGAAGAGGTGACGGTGCGTCTTGCCCTGCCGCTCAAGGGTGCGCATTACGATTTCGGGTCCAAGTTCGGCGTGGGGCCGGAGGCGGCGGAAAGGTTGCTGAACGAGGTGGCCGCGCGGGGGTTCACGCCGTCGATGACGTTTCACCCGGGCACGCAATGCCATGATCCGGCGGTGTGGGAGGGGTATATCCGCGCCTGTGCCGAGGTCTCCGCAGGTGCGGGCGTGTCTTTGGAGCGGTTGAACGTGGGCGGGGGGTTCGCCGCCTATCGCAGCGGAGCCGCGCCCGACCTGGAGCGGATATTCACCCGTATCGGCGACGTGACCCGCGCCCTGTTCAGCGAGGCACCGGAGTTGGTGTGCGAACCGGGGCGGGCCATGGTGGCCGAGGCGTTCACCCTGGCCGCGCGGGTAAAATCGGTGCGCGAGTGCGGGGCCGTGTTCCTGAATGACGGGCTTTATGGTGCCTTGTCCGAGTTGCGCGACATTTGCCCGACGGACAGGGTGGAGGTTGTGGCCGCGGATGGCTCGTCGCGCTCTGACAAGCGCGCCTCGCGGGTTGTGTTCGGCCCGACCTGTGACAGTCTGGACCGGTTGCCCGAACCGCTTGCTCTGCCGGTTGACATCCGTGAAGGCGACTATGTCGTGTTTCAGGGCATGGGGGCCTATTCCCTGTCGATCGCAACGGCATTCAACGGATATGGTCCGGGAGAGGTGGTGACGTTGTCCATGCCCGGCTAGGGTGCTTCAAGCGAGCGCAAGCGGGGGGATATCATGGAGAAGTTCGGGCGTAGCCAGTCGGTGAAACGGGTCGAGGACCTGAGGTTTCTGCGGGGCGACGGGCAATATGTCGAGGATATTGTACCGGAAGGGGCGTTGTTTGCTCATTTCGTTCGGTCGGATGTGGCCCATGGGACCCTGGGCGCGCTTGATCTTGACGATGCGCGCGCGGCACCGGGGGTGCGCCTTGTGCTGGGGGCCGAAGACCTTGCCGCCGCAGGGATCACCAGGGGTATGACGGCGGTCTTGATCGACAACCGGGACGGCACAAGAGGTGCCGCGCCCAAGCGCCCGCTCTTGGCCGAGGGGCGGGTGCGTCACGTGGGCGAGGCGATTGCCGTGGTGGTCGCCGACACGCCCGAACAGGCGCGGGATGCAGCCGAGATGATCTGCCTCGATATCGACGAGCTTCCCGCCATGATGGCCCGCGCGCCGGGTGAACAGGCGTTGCACCGCGAAGCCCCCGACAACCGCGCCTTTGACTGGTTCTTTGGGGATCAGGTGGCCTGTGACGCTGCATTCCATACGGCGGCGCATGTTGTGGAGATGGAGGTTGAGGATAATCGCATCATCGTCGCCCCGATGGAACCGCGCGGATGTTATGCCGAGATGGAGGGCGACCGGCTGCATCTTGCCACCAATGCGCAGGGGGTTTGGGTGCCGAAACGCGAACTGTCCATGTTGCTTGGCATGGACGAAGGCGCGGTGCGGGTGACCAACCCTGATACGGGCGGCGGGTTCGGTATGAAGGGCCAACCTCACCCTGAGCCCTTTGTTGTGGCCCATGCTGCGCGGGTGCTGAACCGCCCCGTGCGATGGATGAGCAGCCGTAGCGAGGCCATGCTGGCCGACAGCGCCGGGCGGGATCTGTTCCACGTGGCCGCGCTTGCTTTTGACAGCGATATGAAGATCACAGGGTATCGGATCAGGACCGCCTGTAACCTTGGTGCCTATAACAGCCAGTTTGCCCAGTTGATTCAGACCCGTCTGTTTTCCCGGGTTCTGACCGGGGTGTATGACATTCGCGCCGTGGCGTTGGAGGTGGAGGGGTTTTTCACCAACACGACCCCGGTGGATGCCTATCGCGGGGCCGGGCGGCCCGAGGCGATTTACCTGTTGGAACGATTGATGGACCGCGCCGCGCGGGAGTTGGAGGTGGATCCGTTGGAACTGCGCCGGCGCAATTTCATACCCGTTTCAGCCTTTCCCTATAATGCGGTGACGGGGGAAACCATTGATGTAGGGGACTTCGCACGGGTTCTTGCCCGTGCGGAGGCGTATGGCGATCTTGACGGGTTCCCCGCCCGCAAGGCCGCCAGCGAAAATGCGGGCAATTTGAGAGGTCTCGGAATTAGTTACTATATCGAAAGCATTCTGGGCGATCCTTCCGAGGGTGCGAAGGTAGAGTTTAACGAGGCTGGTAACGTTACGATTTATGTTGGAACCCAATCGAACGGGCAGGGCCATGAAACGGTTTATGCCAGGTTCCTGTCCGATCAGACCGGGATTCCGGCGGAGTGTATTGAGGTAGTTCAGGGCGATAGTGACCGTATCGCACAAGGTGGCGGCACCGGGGGGTCCCGGTCCGTCACCACCCAATCCCACGCCACGCTTGCCACGGTGGATGCCATGATGGAAGCGTTCATACCGTATTTGGCGGGTAAAATGGGGGTCATGGAAGATGACATCACATTCGATGACCAAACTTTCCGTGCGCCGGGGTCGAACATGACGCCGACCGTATTGGAAGTGGCCGGGATGGCCCGTGAGGACGGGCGTCACGACTTGCTGGCCCATGAAGCGCGGGCCACCCTGCCGGGTCGATCCTTCCCCAACGGGGCGCATCTGGCCGAGGTTGAGGTGGACCTCGAAACCGGTCAGGTGAGGTTGGACCGCTATACCGTCGTTGATGATTTCGGCAATCTTATCAACCCGATGCTGGTCGAGGGGCAGGTGCATGGCGGCGTGGTTCAGGGCGCTGGGCAGGCGTTGATGGAGCATGTGGTGCATGACGAAGACGGGCAACTGCTTACGGCAAGTTTCATGGACTATGCCCTGCCGCGTGCGGGTGACATGCCCATGATTGGGTTCGGAACCGAAGCCGTGCCATCCACCGCAAATCCCATGGGGATGAAAGGGTGCGGCGAGGCCGGAACAGTGGGCGCATTGGCTGCTGTGGCAAACGCGGTAGGAGATGCGGTGTGGACGCGGGGTGTGAGACAGGCGGATATGCCGTTCACCTCTGCCAGAGTATGGCAGATGATGCAGGATGCAGCGGCGGCAGATATAGCCAAACAACACAATTCTGATTGTGCCTTTTGACTATAAGTCTCTGATTTTACGCTGATGCTTCGTGGATTTTGGGATCAAACCCACTCCCGTCAGCTATAGGTAAATCCTTTTACCGGCTGCCTGGACCGGGGCCGAGAACGGGAAAACCCGCTCTCGGGTTGATGCGCGGCGCGGTTTCGCAAAACGGGTGCGTCTGGGCTGCGCCGCGCTGTGCGCGGCGCCCGGCCCAACGGCGGGACAGGCATCTTTGATGCCTGCCCTGCGGGCGGGAGCGCCCGGATCGCGGGGATGCACCGCGATGGAACTTTTGGGAGTCGAGTCAGTCGGTCAGGCTTCGGGGGACGATGAAATCCAGCGTGTGTGCGCCTTTGAAATCAATGTCATGCCAGGTGGGAACGTCGAATTCGGCCACCAGCGTCGCTCCTGTGGGGTAATCGTGAAACCGCGGGTGTTCCGGTGGCGCGGCCACGATCCGGTCGGCAAAGTCGGCACAGCCCGGGTTGTGGGTGATCAGCAGGACCGTGTCCCCGCAGGCCTCGGATTGAAGGGTGTCGAGCAACACGAAGGTTGATGCGTGATAGAGCGCGTCGTGAAACGAAACCGGCACGGTCAGCCCCAGCCCTTCGAAGGTTTCGCGGGTGCGTTGCGCGGTAGAGCACAGCACATGATCGGGAACATAGCCCTTTTCGGTCAACCACTTGCCTAGGGCCTTGGCCGACCTGCGCCCCCGTGCATTCAGCGGGCGGTCGTGATCGTTTGCCATCGGGTCACCCCAACTCGATTTCGCGTGGCGCATGAGGATCAGACGCAGGCTCATTTGAAATGCTCCATGTGAAAGGCCGATTGTGCTGACACTCTGCCACACCGTGCGCTGACCGGGCAAGCGCGGCGGGTGCCGCACCCGTGCGTCATGCAGTCTTGTCCGGGCGGTGTTTCAAGATAGGTTTTACAGCGCCGCACGTCATAGGTGTCGGCCGTCAGCGCGCCCACAGGGCAGGCCGTGACACAGGGGGTATCGGCGCAGTTCCGGCACGGGTTTGCCGCGTGCGGCGGCAGGTCCAGGGTTTCGGCAACCGCGATCGCGCCGCGATAGGACAGGAACAGCCCGGCGCTGTCGTGGACCAGCAACCCCACGGGCGATGGCCAGGCCCGCCCCGACCGGCGCGCCCATTCCGTGAACGCGGGGTAGGGTGGCCCGTCCGAGGGAAAAATCGCTGTCCCTGCGACCTGTGCGGCGATCTTGCCCAACACCCGTTTGGACCAGCGATCCATAGGGTCCGCTGCGCCGTCGCTGAATTCGGGTTGGGCCGTGAAATGCGCCCAGAACCCGGGTTCGCGCGGGCCAAAGAGAACAACCGTGCCTGTGCCCGCCGGCAGGGTGTCATCGCAATCGAAGGGATCTGGATGCAGCGCACCAAAAACGGCCAGCGCATGGGGCGCGGCCCGACGGTCCAGCGCCGCCAGCGTCAGCGGTTGCGAAACGGCAGCCACAAGCTCCACCCCAGCCGGGTCGGGCGCGCGTCCTGCCAGCGCAGCCCGATTTTCATGTCATCATGGCCCTCACCGGGTTGAGCGATATAGGTGCCGAACACGCGGTCCCAGAGCGACAGGGAAAAGCCATAGTTACTGTCATGCTCGGCGGAATGCACAGAGTGGTGAACCCGGTGCATATCCGGCGTCACCAGGACCAGACGCACGATGGCATCCAGCCAGAGTGGCAGGCGCATGTTGGCGTGGTTGAACATGGCCGTGCCATTCAGGATGATTTCAAACAGGATGATGGCCACCGCCGAGGGGCCGATGACATAGACAAGCCCGATCTTGAGCAACATCGACAACAGGATTTCAATCGGGTGGAACCGGATTGCGGTGGTGACGTCAATCTCTACATCCGCATGGTGTACCTGATGCAATCGCCACAGGATCGGCACCTTGTGCGTGATCAGGTGTTGTGCCCAGATCGCAAAATCAAAAAACAGCACCGCGCCAAGGGTTTCCAGCCAGACAGGCCCGTCGATGCGGTTCAGCAGTCCCCAGCCATGGGCCGAGGCATCCAGCGCGGCCCCAACAGCCAGCAGCGGCAAACCCAAGGCCAGTGCGCGCAGCGCAAGCGTATTGAGCAGGGTCATGCCCCAGTTCGTCACCCAGCGGGTGCTGCGCGGGTACAATCGGGGGCGACGCGGGGCCAGCGCCTCGATCCCCGCAAATAACAGGAACAGCCCGGCAAAGATGCCAAAACGGAGAAGGGTTTCGTGTTCCATGGCGTATCCCGGCAATATGCAATATGCGACATGCCGAATGTATGCGCTTCCCGAGCGGCGCGAAAGCCCCGCACGAAAATGTTACAGTTCCGCGCGGATCAGGCTGCCCGCCCCGCCTTCGGTATAGAGTTCCAGAAGACAGGCGTTGGGAGCCCGGCCATCAAGAATGACCACGGCCCGCACCCCACCTTCGATCGCATCCAGAGCGGTCTGGGTTTTCGGGATCATACCTCCGGCGATGGTGCCATCGGCCGTCAGGTCGCGGATGTGATCCACGGTCAGGTCGGTGATCAGGTTGCCGGTGCCATCCTTGACCCCCTCTACATCGGTCAGCAGCAAAAGCCGGTCGGCATTCAGCGCAGCGGCGACGGCCCCGGCGGCGGTGTCGCCGTTGATGTTGAAAGTCTTGTTCCCGGCCCCGGCCCCCAGAGGCGCGATGACCGGGATGGTGTTGGCGTCAAACAGGGTGTGGAGAATCGACGGGTCCACCTGGGACGGCGTGCCGACAAGCCCCAGTTTCGGGTTCGTGGCGGTACAGTGGATCAGGTTTGCATCCTTGCCCGACAGGCCCACGGCCTTGCCGCCCTGATCATTGATCGCCTGCACGATACGTTTGTTCACGCGGCCGGACAGGACCATCTCGACCACTTCCATGATGGGTTCATCGGTCACGCGCTTGCCGTCAACAAATTCGCTTTCGATCCGGAGCCGTCCCAGCATGTCGTTGATCATCGGACCGCCGCCATGCACGATCACGGGGTTGACGCCCACGTGGCTCATCAACACAACGTCGCGGGCAAAGCTGGCCATGGCGTCGTCGCTGCCCATGGCATGGCCGCCAAGCTTGATCACTACGATGGCGTCATCATAGCGTTGCAGGAAAGGCAGGGCTTCGGAAAGAGTGCGGGCCGTGGCGATCGAGTCGCGTGTCATTTGTTTTCTCATCATGTCCTCTTGGGCAGGCTTGTTACGCGGTTCCGCCGCCTCTGCCAAGTGGCGCGTTGTTGTCGCGGGTCGACAGGGGTAGGGTCGGGCAACAACAGAGGGGACAAGACATGAGTCGCAAAACCATGATCCTGACCGGGGCCAGCCGGGGAATCGGTCACGCCACGGTGCGGCGGTTCAATCGCGAAGGGTGGCGGGTGATCACCTGTTCGCGCCACGCGTTCCCGGCGGAATGCCCCTGGGGAGGGGGCGAAGAGAACCATGTGCAGGTCGACCTTTCGGACCCGGCCGGGACAGTGAACGCGGTGGGGCTGCTGGAAGAAAGGCTGGATGGACGGCTGGATGCGCTGGTCAACAATGCCGGGATTTCACCCAAGGGGGCGAATGGCGAGCGTTTGTCGACGCTGAATACGGATCTGTTGGATTGGGGGAAGGTGTTCCATGTCAATTTCTTTTCCAGCGTGGTCCTGGCCCGCGGTCTGAAAGACGAGCTGACAGCCGCCAGGGGGTCGGTGGTGAATGTGACATCGATTGCAGGCAGCAGGGTCCACCCGTTCGCAGGCGCGGCCTATGCGACGTCCAAAGCGGCGCTGGCGGCGCTGACCCGGGAAATGGCCCATGACTTCGGGCCGTTTGGGGTGCGTGTGAATGCGATTGCCCCGGGAGAAGTAGAAACCTCGATCCTGTCACCGGGGACTGAGAAGATCGTGGAGAAGTTGCCCCTTCAGCGGTTGGGCCAACCCGAAGAGGTGGCGGCAGCGATCTATTTCCTGTGCTCGGAAGAGAGCAGCTATATCAGCGGGGCTGAGATCGAAGTGAATGGCGCACAACACGTGTGATGTCGGCCTGACGCGTTTCCGCATTACATTGACTCGGCGTGATGTGGAAACGCATTAGGGTCGGGACTCAATTGGTCCACCAGACGATGACAGCGGCCAGGAAGACTGCCGACAGGAAGATATCGGCTCTCTTGTCGTAACGGGTTGCTATTCTGCGGAAATCCTTGAGACGGCAGAACATCCGTTCCA
>PDWJ01001509.1_pt1 | contig 28542 bp, 24 predicted proteins | sample 1430881 | NCBI WGS metagenome assembly PDWJ01 (sample SAMN01162460, study PRJNA174530) | Oral metagenome, whole genome shotgun sequencing project. | biome: Marine environment; feature: Marine mammal; material: Swab sample of the gingival sulcus; isolation source: swab sample of gingival sulcus...
CTTTTGCCCGACCTGGAACATTGTCTCAACTGTGGCAAACCACAAACTTCCCGAATGGTTCTATGCAATAATAATATTGTTGTGGAATGCAAAGAGTGCAGCACATTGGGCCAGGCGTCCCTTGACACCGAGGCCTTGGCTGTGCTGAAACTGTATTGTAAAAACAGATTTTCCAAATTGGTGAAAAAAGAAAAAAGCCCAAACCTTCACCGGGGAATCTTTTCTTTTCTCACTCTTTTCATGGAAGAATACTACTCCCTTGAACTAAAATCAAAATCTTTGGCAATGAATATCTTTAATATGAAGGAAAGCTCTATGTAAAGCGGTTTAAAAATTTTTATCAGCAAAATGAAAACACCGGTCTAACGCCAAAAGCCCCTGGTATCACTCAGGGGCTTTATTCTTGAAGGTACAGTTGAAAAAATTTTCAAAAAACAGTTAAACTAAACAAATCACTTTTCGGCATAGACCTCATCGTTCACCGGCAAGGTCTTTCTCAAATCTTTGATATATTCCTTGGTATCTCCCAGAGGTTCATAGGAATCGCAGTCATCCTGACTTCGTCTTGCCACTGTAAAGTATTTATATAACTTCTCATCGCCCATTTTCTTTTTCCACTTCCCTGCTGCACAACGCACCCTGAGCTGATACTCCTCCGATGAACCAACGGGAATTCGTATCAATTTACAATGAATACAGTTTGCACAGAAAATTTTTTCATCTTTCTGAGTAGATTTATTTTTCATACCTGAGAAAATACCCCTTTTAGAAAATTTTATAGATTACACATGCACCGTAAATTAGTGCATAATTTACCATTTTTGTAGAAAAATTAAGGTTTCTGTCATATTAAAAATAATATACATTAGAAATGATAAAAAGTCAAGTCCCCTATTCATCCTCTATACTACCATAAAGACCTTCTAGTAAACTATGCCATGTTGTCAACGATTTTCCACTTTTTAAAAATATCGGCAAATAACAGCATACTTTTCATAAAAATACTGGACAATGGAGAGATATGCCCTCTAATATAAGTTCAAATGAACGGTAAAAATAAAGATTATCCAGGGGAAAAAGAATGCCACAAAATTATGGAGAGGGAAAAGATGTTTTCAAACATCATAGACCACTCTGTTCAGGTGAAAAATGTGGCTCTGCTGGTCTATGAAAGACTACGAGACCCCGATTCCATAAGCAGAGGCATATTGATAGCGGCAGCTCTCCTCCACGACATTGCAAAGACCAAATCCATTGTGGAGAATCTCCCCTATCATGACCGAATGGGAGGCGAAATTATAAGAAATCTGGGCTATGACTATGTGGCAGAAATTGTGGAAAACCATGTAGTCTTCAAGGATTTTGATGAAAATGGCCCCATATCTGAAAAGGATATAATCTACTACGCTGACAAAAGGGTCATGCATGACCAAATAGTGACAATTGACGAGCGGATAAAGGATATTGCCCAAAGATATGGCAAAAGCGAAGATGACAAAAAGCGCATAGAAGAGAGCATAGCATTTGTCAGGAGAGTTGAAAAAAAAATAGCAAAACATACAACCTCATCCCTTGACTTTTCGGTGAAATTGAAATGAACCCCTTTCTCATTTTGGACTGCTACATTGATGAGCCCACCTGTCTGGGCGTGCCCCCCTTTATTTCGCCCTATCCCCGTTATATATACGGGGCATTGGTTCATGGAGGAGTGGAGCCCGAAAGAATTAAATATCTCACCATTGACCATCTCAGGGAAAGGGACTACGCACTTGAAGAAAGATTCGAACATATATTCCTCATTGGAGGAGCAGTGGTACCTGGGAAGTACCTGGGAGCAAGAATAGGCACTCTGGCAGAAACAGTGAAAATTGTAGAAAGAGCGGGAGATACTCCCCTCTCCGTTGGCGGCTTGATAAATCGTCCCCTAAGTGCACAATTTCCCAAAATAAACATCATATTCAGGGATATTGAAAAATTTGCCAACTCATTAGTCCAAGGTGAATCTGAAAGGGGGATTCGGAGCCTTGAAGAGACGGCACAGTGGGCAGCAGCAGGAGCTGCCGTGATAAAGCAGCACCCCTGGTTTCCCAATATAATATGTGAAATAGAAACGGGAAGAGGCTGCCCGAGGCGAACTCATTGTTCCTTCTGTTCCGAAGGGCTTGCAGGGGCAACCGATTTCAGAAGACCGGAAGATATAATTCGAGAAATTGACCTCCTACATGAAGAGGGATGCAGTAGATTCAGGCTGGGACGCCAGGCGGATATCTTGCAGTATGGCTCAAAGCTGGAAACCTACCGGGGAGACTTTCCCAAGCCCGAACCCGGGGCAGTGGAAGAACTCTTCGGCGAGCTTAAAACAAGGAGAGAAAGAGGGATACTGGTCAACATTGATAATGGGAACCCCGGTTCCATAATCTCATGGCCCCAGGAGACGTCACAAATACTGGAAACAATCTCCCGGTCAATAACAGAGGGAGACACCCTCCCCTTTGGAATAGAATCCTTTGATGAACATGTTGTTCGGGAGAACAAGCTTAAAATTTTACCCCAGGATTCCATTAAGGCAGTGGAAATAGTAAATCGAGCAGGGGGGCACAGGCGAAATGGAATCCCGGTACTTCTTCCGGGAATAAATCTCATCCATGGCCTAATAGGAGAAGACGGCGACACATTTAAAACAAACTTTGACTATTTGAAAAGAATACTGGACAAAGGTCTCCTGGTGAAGAGAATCAACATTCGAAAACTCCAGCCATATCCCGGCACTGAAATATCCCTTTCCCCTCCTGCAATTAAGGGGAAAGTTGCAAAACGATTTGAATTTTATAGAGATAAAATACGCAAGGAGATAGATGGAGCCATGCTCAGGGCAATATATCCCCTTGGCACCGTTTTAAAAGACATCTTCATATTAGAATCACGAAATGGCTATTCCATGGGAAAACAGATTTCCAGCTACTCCATCACAGTAAAAATTCCCGGGAACTTCAAAGGCCATGACTTCAAAGATGTTCTCATAACAGGGCATGGCGAGAGGTCTCTCAAGGGAATTCCCCTCCCCTTTAACATAAATGAAGCGGGACAGAAGGAACTGGAATATATTCCGGGAATAAGCAGACAGAGGGCATCGGACATTGTTCTGGCAAAGCCCTTTAAAGCAGTTCAGGATACGGGAAATTTCTTTGAAAATACACCGGATAAACTGAGAGAAGTTCTTTTCAAAAACATGATTGTTGAAAATCAGTAGTGTTTCCGAACCTCGTCTGCAATTATTTCAATGCCCCTCTCTAAAGTCTCATTGCTCTGGGAATAGGTCAACCTGATGCACTCATGGCTGTGTTTCCAATTCTCTGCCAATCCCGGGAAAAAATAATGCCCTGAAACAATGAGAACTCCCCTTTCTTTCAGTCTTTCGTAGAGTTCGTGGCTTGAAATTTTCATTCCCCTGAACCAAATCCAGAGGAATATGGCTCCCTCGGGTTTATGTATGTGAAAATCAATACCTGCCAGTTTTTCCCTTAAAAGTCCCAGGGCAAACTCCATTTTATTTTTGTAATACGGGCGAATGATTTCTCCACTCATTGAAATCAACTCACGGCTATTGACAAGCCCCGTTGCAAGCACGGCTCCAACACTTCCCGGCGCCAAATTCATCACTGCATTAACTCTACAGATACGGTCAATGACCTCTTCCGAGCCAATAATTATTCCCGTTCTCACTCCAGGGAGACCAACCTTGGAAAGACTGAAACATGTAATAACATTGGGAGCCATGGATAGCTTCACATCACGAAAAATTATATCCGGAAAGGGTACTCCATAGGCATTATCCACAATCAAGGGAAGACTGGCTCTTTCTGTGATGTGCACTAACTTTTGAACTTCCTCATCGGAGAGAACATTTCCCGTGGGATTGGTTGGTCTTGAAACACAGACTGCTCCTATTTTTTCATCTAAGGAAATATTCTTAAAATCTACATGATACTTAAAGAGCCTGTCTTCCAGAAATTCTATTTCCGGCTTAACTGACACAAAGAGTTCCCTCCGAGAAATCCCCACATCTCCATAGCCAATATATTCCGGAGCCAGGGGGAGAAGAATTTTTTTATGTAAGCCATTGTCAAAACTCCCGCCGAAGAGATTGAAGAGAGTGAAAAAAGCCGACTGGCTGCCATTGGTGAGGGCGATATTATCGGGAGTTATTCCCCAGCCATACAAATCGTTGAACAAATCAACAAGGGCCATTATGAAATCATGGTTTCCCCGAGGTGAGTCATAATTGCCAATACACTCTTCGAAGGTGGAGCCTCTCTCCAAAATATGAAACATTTCCCGTTTAAAAAGGGCCTGGACCTCGGGGATATGAGCCGGGTTACCTCCTCCAAGCATGCTCATATCCCTGTTAACTGACATGGCATGCCCCAGGTCATCCATTAGGGACTTTATACCGGACCTATGAGCAATTTTTTCCCCGAACTTTGAAAACTTCATATTAAACTCCACATATTACTGACAGCCTACTAAAACTTCAACTTCGATGTCAAGCAATCTTAAGACAAAACTTATTATCAAAGCCTGAGTTTAACCATGCATTTAATCGAATAGAAAGTAAAATTGAAATAAAAAGTTATTTACATTTTTATGTCTTAACATAGGGTTTAGTAGTTGTTCGAACTGAAACTTTTATGGGGAAATAGTAAGGCTATTTTCTCTATGCAAATGAAAAAGGAAGTAATTTAATAGTGTTCAAAAAGGAAACATCAAACGAGGAAAAAGAAAAGGGAGTTCTCTCAAAGAAACTGCTCATATTCATAACCCTGGGATATGTAATTCTCATAGCGCTCTCATCAGTGGTGATAAATGCTGCGCTAAAGGTCTCCATTGAACAGTCAAAGTCCCTTCTGTACAGAGAAAATGTAGCGGTTCAAAGTAAAATTCTAAAAAACTTAGTACAAACAAAGAACGGAGAGTTTCAAAACTCAAAAGAGTTAGGCAACTTTTTGAAAAGTAAATATTCCCAAAAGGATAATATTCTGGCATTCCTGATATATGAAAAATCAGACAATGAGAAGGGGGCTAAATTTTTAGAAAGAGTAAAAATCGTAAAATTCTTGCGAAAAAAAATAAGCCAAAGCCCAACTTTCACCATTAAAAAAGATAATCCATTGATTCAAAGGGCTTTCGCAGGGACTGTGTTCAATGCAGACATTGAAGTAAGTGAAAACTTAAGATGGCAAAATATTTACCAGCCGATTAAAATTGGGGAAAAAACCTGCCTAATAAGGGGTCTCGTCTCAACAGTGACCATTGATAATAAAATAGAAGAATTGGCCGGGAAAAACAAATCGTACAGAAATATCCTCTTCATAATAGCCCTGCTCATAGTCGTGGGTATAATTTACTCCACCTATTTATTCCATGAAAAGTACTCAGAACTGTTAAAGAAGCTCTCCCGCCACTTTGAGCTCTTTTCCCGAGGGGAATATAATGCACAAATAGACCATACCGGAGAAAAAGACTTTGACTCCATGGTCAATTCTTTCAATGCCTTTGTAACCAGTATCATGAATCAAAAAAAAATTTCCAATGAGCGGGACAGCTATTTGGAATATTTGGACAGAAATAGCGAGGAAATTTTTTCACAGGGGATTTCCCTCTTCAAAGAGGAGGCTTGGGAGGAGGCACTGGAGAAGTTTAAGATACTGGAAATTCTCAGACCCGAAAACCACACGGTTATATTCAATTTAGGAGTGATATATACCAAAACAAAAAAATATCCCGAAGCTCTGAAAATGTTCAAAAGGGCAAAGAAAATAAAGCCCAGGCATAAGCTTTCAACTCAATACAGAGACAGAGTGGCCAAAATAATAAAAGACAATGAAGTCAAATGAAAAAATCAGAGAAAGACTCAAGGGGCTTCCCACAGAGCCCGGAGTATATCTCATGCTCGACAGTGACGAGAGCATTATATACATTGGTAAAGCCGGTTCGTTAAAGAAAAGAGTATCGTCCTACTTTCAGAAAAAAGACCATGATTCCAAAACAAGGGTACTGGTGAAGAACATTGCCGATATACAATTCATAGTAACGGACAATGAAATTGAGGCCCTCCTTCTTGAAAACAATCTCATTAAAAAACACAAGCCCAAGTTTAATGTTCGTCTGAAAGATGACAAACGATACCCCTATATTGCCATCACTCTGGAAGAACAATATCCACGAATTATCTACACCCGTAAAATAGCTAAAAACAGGAACAGATATTTCGGGCCCTATACAGATGCAAGGGCTGCCAAAAACACAGTGGATATGATCAACGGCATATTCAAGCTGAAAACATGCCGCAGAGACCTTCCCCTGAAGAAAGGCGAGCGGCCCTGCCTGAACCATCAAATCAACCGATGTTCGGGCGCCTGTGAAGGGAGAATCACAGCGGAAGAATACCTGGAACTGGTTGAGAATGCCATATCCTTTCTCGAAGGCAATGTGGCACCGGTAATATCAAAACTCAACAGCCGCATGAAAGAATATTCAAAGCAAATGGACTTTGAAAAGGCAGCCCAAACCAGAGACATGATATATGATATTCATAAAATTTCTGAAAATCAGAAGGTGGAGATTGCCTCGGGCCTGGAAAGGGACTGCATTGGAGTATCCATTTTTGGAAATGAGGCGGTTCTCATACTCTTTGAGTTTCGCAATGGCATGCTCCTTGGCAGGAAGGTACACGTCTTTGATAATGCGGCCTATTCAACGGAAAAGGAGCTGCTGGAGGCATTTATCTCAAAACACTACAGAGAGCAGAATGAAATTCCCGCTCAAATTGTCACTTCCGTGCCAATAGAGGAAAAACAACTCATTGAAACATATCTCACTGAAATTTCAGGAAAAACCGTGAGGGTAACTCCTCCAAAATCTCGAGATGACAGATCAACCATGAAGATGCTCATGCACAATATTGACATAATTGCAGTTGAAAGAAAAGAGCCCCTTGAGTATTCAATGGAAGAGGGACTGCGAATTTTAAAGGAGAGACTGAATTTATACAGAGAGCCTGAAAGAATAGACTGCTTTGACATCTCCAATTTTCACGGGAAGGAGGCCGTTGCCGCCATGTCTGTTTTCGTAAATGGAAAACCCAAGAAGTCCCAATACAGGAGATACAAAATTCGCGCCTACCCGGAAGCCAATGATCCGGGAATGATGCACGAAGCCCTGTCGCGAAGAATGCAAAACATGGTGAACGAGGGACTGACGCCTCCCGATTTAATACTCATAGATGGCGGTCCCACCCAGCTCACGCGAGCCATTGAAGCTGTGCGAAACTTCAACTCTGAAATAAAAGTAGTATCCATTGCAAAAAGACTGGAGGAGATATATCTCGCCCCCCATGAACCGCCAATAAGGTTTCCCCAGACCTCCCCTGCACTGAAAATATTACAAAATCTCAGGGATGAGGCACACCGCTTTGGCATAACCTACCACAGAAAACTTCGAGACAGGCGCACTACTAAATCGATTTTAGATGATATAAATGATATTGGACCACAAACTAAAAAACTTCTCCTGTCCCATTTCGGCTCACCGGAAAATATTGCAGAAGCCAATATGGAAGAATTACAGTCTGTGCCGGGAATAGGAGGCAAAACTGCAGAAAAAATTGCCAAGTTCTTCGCAGATAGATAATTTTTTCTTTACAAAAAGAGGAGCAACATGTTTTATTGTCAAAGTACGGGGCGTGGCGCAGTCAGGTAGCGCACATGACTGGGGGTCATGTGGTCGCTGGTTCAAATCCAGTCGCCCCGAATAAAAAGCCCTGAATTTTCAGGGCTTTTTATATAAACACTAATCAAAATAATTCTGATAAAACTCAAACTCGGAACATATCCACCATTTCTTTTAGAGATTCAGCCATACCGGCAATTTCTTCCGCAGTTGATGCAATTTCTTCAGAGCCACTTGCAACGGACTGGGTCGCTTCGTTTATGGTTTCCATTAACTTGGAAACTGTTATCATGGATTCTTCCTGAGTGGCAATGAGTTTTTCAATGGATTTTGTTTTCGTATCAACCTCGGTAACTGATCTGTTAACATCATCATTCGCTTCTATTTGGGAAACAACAGTCTCACTGAGATTGGCAATAATTGAATTAATGGTTTCCACTCCCGCCAAAATTTTCCTGATTAGCACCACTGAATCATCGACGATATCAGCCCCTGATTCTATTTCATGAATATTATCTTCAATGAGGCGATCTATCTGTGTAGTACTCTGAGCTGTCTGTTCTGCTAATTTAGAAATCTCATCGGCTACAACGGCAAACCCCTTGCCGGCCTCTCCTGCACGGGCAGATTCTATTGCAGCATTGAGAGATAAAAGATTTATTTTATCCGAAATTTCATTTATCATGCTCACAATATTCTTCATTTCAATGGAACTGGAACTGATTTTTTTGATATTATTATTCATTTCATGGAGAGAGGATTCACCCCTGATGGCGAAATCAGCCATATCCTTTGAAGTTTCCATGGAATTTTCAATCTGATTGCGCTCATTATCAATCTCTTTTGAAAGAGTCTCCATGCGCTGTATCATTGAATCAATACCGGAATGCTGTTCCTCTGTATAGGAAACAACACTTTTCATGCCCTGGGATAAATTGGAAGCAGTTTCAGAAATTTCATGAGAGGAACTTGCCTGCTCCTGTGCTCTGTCTGCAAAAGTCAAGGCAGAAGCTGTCATCTCCTCTGTTGCACTTGCCAAACCTGCGGCAATTCCTTTCATTTCAACTATAATATTCCTGATTTTCGCCACAAATGTATTGAAACTTTCTGAAAGTTCATTCATTTCAGAGAGGCTGCTCTCCTCCAGCTTGACTGTAAGATCTCCATCGCCCTGTGAGATTTCTTTAAGCAGGGCAACGACCCTATTCATGGGGCCTAAAATAGATTTAACCAGAAAGAATGGCAAAATAAAACAAATAACCATGAGGATCACACCGATAACCATAATAGTTTTCACCACATCATTGTACCCTGCCAGAATTTCATCCTCCTTACCCAGTGCAATGAGTTTCCATTTTAATTTTGGGATATCATGTACTTTAAAAAACCAGGTTTCTCCCCCCAAAGAGATAATTCCCTGAGTTGCTTCCATATTATTAAAATCAGGGTATTGCGTATTCTTCAATTTTTTAAATTGCAACTTACGGTCATGGGGATCTGCCAGAATTGTTCCGTCTTCATGAACAATCATAACATATCCCTGATTTCCTATTTTAGACTTGGAGATCATATCAGAAAGAGAGTCAAGCGTCACTTCAATACCCACATTACCGATAAATTTTTTACTTTCCAGTCCATATACGCTTCGAGAAAGACAGACTACAACTGAACCAATTGTTGATAGATAGGGCTTAAGAATTACTGTTTTTCCTCCTCCCTCTTTTGCAGCCTTATACCAGGGCCTGACCCTGGGGTCATAACCTGCAGAAATATCTCCATCAAAGCTCGTTGCAAATCCTCCCCATTTCGTCCCCATATAGACTTCCGCATAGTCACTGAAGCCCCGAAAAACCATTTTAAATAAAACAATCAGTTCCTTTTCAAGGGGAGTCTTGGAGATATCACTCACTTTGATATTATGTTTATCAAGTGCATAATTATGTATTGAGGAGTCTACTGAGCGAACAGAACTATGATTGGAAAGGATTTTAAGTACATTTTCACTATTCCTGAAAAAAAGAGAGATGTTATTTTCAATGTGTACCAATTCACGCCCCACATTGGTGTAAAAGACACTTATACTATTGTTCCGAACACTAAACCTTATTATGAAAAATATGACTGAAATTATTATTAAAAATAAAATAAAAAATGTAAAAATTAATTTTTTCCTAATGGAAGATTGCTTTTTCATCTTTGAGTCCTTTCTCTTATAACTTTTCTATAGGTTGCAATTTTAAATAAGCATTGAAAAAAAATATGTCAACAGAATTTTCAATATTGTTAAAAATTTGATACACAAATCACGCTCTCCTTTTCACAATAATAAAAAAATGTGAAGAAACTGGAGTATCGGGTTTCATGGGAGATTTTCTCAATACCATGGAGTTTTAGGCTGCAATCTAAAGGTACATTGTAGGAGTGGTTTCAATTAACGGTTGGAGTTTAGGAATACACGCGTTAGTGACGCGCAGGGGAAGTCTTTAGAAACTTTTTAAAGTTTCTAAAGACCGCAGCCATGGCGGAGCCCGTAGCGGCACGGCATTGCCCATGGAAGAAGTTCAGGGGAAGGAAGAGGTTGCTCAATGGCAAAGGTTTTGGGAAACTTCCCCCTTCAGGGCAATGCAACGCCCTAACCCAAGGACTCGATAAACTCAACGAGTGTCATGACACCAAATCCCGTGGCAAATTGCGGGAGGTAGCCCCTCTTCTTTGAAAAATAGGCCGTGCCTGCAATGTCCAGGTGGAGCCAGGGGGTTTCGCCCACAAAATGTCTGAGAAAAACCGCTGCGGTGATTGTGCCTGCATTTTTTTCCGAAGAAATATTTGAAAGATCGGCGATTTCCGATTTCATTCGGTCATCATAGTCGCTGAAAAGAGGAAGCCGCCAAACTTTTTCTCCGGCTGTATTTGCCGACTGCTCAAAGGTTTCGCTCATCTCCTGGGAATTTGTGAGATAGGCGGCAACGGTCTCCCCGAAGGTCACAACACATGCTCCTGTAAGGGTTGCAAGGTCAACGATGAAATCGGGTTTATACTTTTTTTTCAGATAGGAGATGGCGTCTGCCAAGAGCAACCTGCCCTCTGCATCGGTGTTTCCAATTTCCACGGTTTTACCGCTGTGGGATACATAGACATCTCCGGGCTTGTAGGAGTTGCCTCCCAGCATATTTTCAGATAGGGGAATAACTGCCACCACATTGCGCTTAACCTCAAGTTCAGCCAGGGACTTCATGGTTGCAAATGTGGTTGCTGCTCCGCTCATATCGCATTTCATGGTGAGCATGGAGTCTCCCGGTTTAAGATTCAGCCCTCCCGAGTCATAGGTCACACCCTTGCCAACCAGGCCAAAGACCTTTTTGTCCTGTGAATTACCCCTGTATTCAATGACAACCACCCTTGGCTCAATATGGGAGGAGCGCGAAACTGCCTCAATGAGTCCCATTTTATTTTTTACAATTGCCTTCTTGTTCAGAATTGAGACTTTCAGGGTGCTCCCCCTTTTCGAGCCCAGCTTCCTTGACATTTCGGCAAATGCCTCGGGATTCACTTCGTCGGCATTGCTATTAATAAGGTCCCGGCAGAGGTATATGTTCCGTAGTAAAACATTAAATTTTTCCAGTGCTGCTTTTACCTGCTTTGATTCTGTTTCAATGAAAACCTTTTCAAGGAGGGTTTTTTCATTCTCACTCTTGTACTTTGTGAAGGCGTAGTTTGGCAGGAGGAGTCCCTGGGCAACATTGAGTGCAAGCTCCTCCTGATACTGCCCCTCCACCTGTGAGAGTTCAACTGATATTGAGGTAATTCCTCTGGAATTACAGTACTCTGTCACCGATGCTGCGGCATTTCGGACTACTTCGCGGTTTATCTTCGACGGGTCTCCCAAACCGCAGAGTATTATGGGTTTCTTGCCATTTCCGGGATGGTAGAAAATCTCTCCTGCCTTGGATTTAAAGAAGGATAGTTCTTTCTTGGAAATTCCGGCCTCATTTTTATTTTTTTCATCAACAAAGATGACTGCAACAGCTTTGCTGTCCCTTTTCTTTTTCCCCGATTCTAAAATAAAAGACATATTATTTCCCCTGATTTTATTTTATGGAAGAGACAAGAGAGCGGAAGCCCCGAAATGCCCCTCCTCTGTTTATACAAGGAAACTTCTAAAACCTCTATCAATGCCATATCCAATGAGAACAGCAGAAGATAGAATGAGTAATACAGTTGGCTTAAAATTTGCCATTAGTAGAAGTACCTCAGTAATGCAATTACACAGGAATAAACTGAAAATGGCAAGGAACATTTTATTCTTCCCAATGAATTCCATGTACTGTACATGAAGCTAAAAATTTTATAACAATTTTTTTTCACCTTGCTGTTCCATTATAAAATTTAATAATTCAATGGAATAAAATCTCTTATTGTTTAAAAAATCCAAAAATATAGTCCGAAGTTCTTTTATTATTCCCTTTTCTTTTGCAGTAACAAGCAACCCCAGGGTTCCAATGCAGTTTATATTCAAACGCTCAGCCACATCTCTTGCCTTCTTATCATCAATTAAAAGAAAATCAGCTTTAAGTTCTTTATAAAGAATAATGGATTCCGACTCGCCATAGTCCAAGATAAAGATTAAATCATTGGAACTTTTTATTTCGTAGACTCTATGTTCAAAATATTTTTTTATTGTAGTAACGAAGGGCTTCCTATCGTCTCTTGTGAGTTCTTCCCAAACGGAACCGGGTATTTTTACTTCATCAAATATTTTATCCAGAATATCAAGCCTACCAACAGTGGCCAGTGATATAATTGGGCCGGAATCTGCGATAACAATTCCATTTTTCATAGTTACTTTATTTTTTGACTATCAGAGATAACATCTTCAAGGGTTAGATTTGAGATGGGCATTCCATTTTCAGCAAGAACAGTCTCAAATTCATATCTTGATAAACCTGCAACTTGTGCCGCTTTTCCTATTGTCAGTTTATTAAGTTGATACAATCTTAAAGCCAATGAAATTCTAATAGTTTCCATTAACTCTTCTTCCGTTTGATTAAGGGTCAACAATATATCCGAAGGGAATTTTAACTTTACCTCTCTTAGCTCCATTCACCACCTCCCAAGTACAGGGACTCTTTTATTCCAAAGACTTATTTTACTTATATGCCATACTGTACATAGAACCAAATATTTCGCCACAACTTTTTTGAAGCAATTCGATTTAAAAAATTTGAAATCGTAGTGTAAAAGTATTGAAAAAATATCAAGAAAAGAATATCTGTTGTTATTCTGAAAATCTGTTTAAAAAATAAATGAGGACGAGAAAATGGAAAAGAGCTATGAAGTGTACTATGAACCTGAGGGTGATATTATTGAATTCTACCACAAATGCTCAGAGGAAGATTTTAATGCCTGGGAGTCCCTGCCCTGGGAAATGACCCTTGATATTCCCGAAACGGATTTGGAGCTGGGCATACTCATCTCTGAAGATGGCAAAGAAATTGTACACTTGATATGTGAAATATCCAAGATGTCAGCATACAGCCCAAGACTTTTAAATGACATCTGGCGAATCCCAAGAAAAGGCCAAGTCTTTTTCTCCCTACGATGCGGAGATAAATGCAAAAAAGAAACCTTTGAACTATCTAAAGAACAGATTGATTTGGTCACAAACTTTATGGAAACCTAAAAGGTAAAGATGTTCATATACCGGAAAAACGCCGGGGAAGTGCCCACCATTTTTTCTCTTCCCTATTCAGCAAAATAGGTGATATACCGATAATAAATATGGGACAGCATATTTTAATGAAAAGTTCCACTAAGAGAAGTGGAAGAAGGAGAAAAAATGGTAAAGGCAAGCTCTAACATAAAAAAATGGGAAAAGGAACAGGCTGCCTATTTTACAGAATACATGGGGGCACTTTCCCCTAAGTCCATGGAATACCATAACTTACAGAATAGCATAGCCAACTTGGTACAGGGTAAGTAATGCCGGAAACAAAATCTGAGCAAATTCACAGAGATTTACAGGAAAAGCGTGAGCATAAAAACAAGTCCCGAAAAAGGAGAATTTCCCGTATTATCATGGCATTTGATGCCGTGGTCATTCTTATTATTCTCATTATACTGGGAACAAGGAATCCTGCTCCACAGTATAGTTCAACCATGGTCAATATTTCGGGAACTGAAATACGCTTTTCTCTGGGGGAATCAAAGGAAAGCGATGATTATTTATTTACTATCACCTTTAGAGAGGCTTCGGGAAATTCTTTTAAAAAAGTATTAAAGGGTAAACTGGGTCAACTGGCTCTATTGGACAATGAAAAAAAGATACTCCACATGGAAATAGGATCCGGGATGAAGGATCTCCTCCTGGCTCCCAATGAAGTGAGAACTTTTTCCATGAACATGAGTAAGTCAAAGCTCAATAGCTATCTAAGAACAATGAAAATAGTAAAAAAGAAAAAAAAATCAATAATTGACCTTTCTAACCAGTACTATAATTTCAAGGCAAGGGTCACCATAGAATTCCCTGACCCCCTGACCATTCCCCTTGAAGTAAAACACGAGGTAAAACTGTGATGTGCATAGTAACCAAAACCCAAAAAAGATCTCTAAACCCCATGGGGGCATTGTGATGAAATTTTATAAATTTATAATACTTCTATTGGTCATTTTTATACAGGCGGCTCTTTATGGGCAGAAGAAGGAGAATCTCTTCGACCGTGCAACGAAGTACTACTTTCAGAAAAAATTTGCCATGGCTGAAATTTTACTCCAGGAAACCATAAAGAAAAATCCTGAGAACTCCCTGGCATATTCATATCTCGGAGATATTTATCTCTCCAAAAAAAAATATGACGGAGCCCTGAATCTCTACAACAAGGCCACAGAGCTTGATCCTACCTCGGCAGAGAACTATTTTCGTATGGGGCAGGTTTATTACTACAAAAAGATCGGGAACCTCTCTGTGGAAAACTTTCAAAAAGCTCTTCTAAAGGATAATAAGCTCAAAATAGCATACTACCAAATTGGGCTTGCCTATTTGGTTCTTCTACGAGATAAGGAAAAGACAATTGAAAGTTGGGAGCAATTTCTAAGAGCTGCACCTGAGGATCCCCAGTATGACAAGATACGAAGAGTTCTGGAGCTGCTTAAAGATCCCAATTTCAAAATTCCTCCTCCGGGAAGTGATATCTCTATAGAGGAGGCTCTTTTACTGGGAGGCTCAACTCTGGATAAAAAAGATCACAGGGCGAAGAACAGAAAAGAAGGACACGAAAAGAAAAAATCAAAAACTAAAATTGAAGATATCTATATCGACGATGACCTGTAAAAACCGGGAGGAACAATGTACTATCAAAACAATAATAAACGAAACTTCATAATAGGCGGCATTCTACTCCTCCTATTGCTGCTCACAGCAACTTCATTTTTTCTATTCCAATCATCGGATCCTGTTGACGATGTCAAGGATATGCGGCTGAAACAAATTGAACTCTACCAGAGTCTTTTGGAAACAGAGCCTGGCAACACCGATATTCTTGTAAAAATTGCAGATATATATAAGTCAATGGAGGACCTGGACAATGCCATAGAGTATTACAAAAGGGCTTTGGAAAGAGATCCCAATAACTACATGGCTCTCAATGGTCTCGGTCATGCCTATGCTCTGAAGGGAGACTATGAAAGGGCCATTGAAATATTTAAGAGAGCAAAGAAGTCCAAACCCAAATACCCCATGGCATATAATAAGCTGGGAAATGTATATGATAATTTGGAAAAACTTCGCAAGGCCCTGAAGGAATATGAAGATGCCAAGAGAATTGCCCCAAAGGATCAGGAGAGTTATAAAAACATTGCCAATCAGAAATTAAAAAGAGGGGATAGAGCAGGAGCCATTAAAACCCTACTTGAAGGGATCAACAAAGATCCTCGAAATTCCCGGGGCTACTACAACCTGGGAAATCTCTACTACAAGATGAAGCAATACAGAGATGCAGACCGGCTATACAAAAAAGCCCGTGCACTTGACCCTAAAAACGGAACATACCATCGAGCTGTGGGAGAAAGTCAGCTCAGGCTTGGGAACCAAGAAAATGCCATAAGATCATTTAGGCGTGCCCAGGAGCTGGACAAAACGGATGCCAAGGCATCGGAAAGACTGGGAGATATTTTTGAGGTTCAAAAAAAATACCGGGATGCAGTCACCGAATATAAAAGAGCTTTGGAATACAACCATAATGATAAGAACCTGATAAGAAAATATCGCAATGCTCTGGTAAAACTCAATAGGTTAAAGAATGGAGGAGATTCCCCAAGAGAAAAGGGACTTGGAGATGTCCCAAAAACAGAGAATACAGAAAAAAATAAGTCAGAGACTCTGAAAGATGAACTTCCAGGGGACAATGATCTTTCGGATAGAACAGAAAAAAAGACATCAAATGATGATAAAAAGTCATCAGGAGTAAAAAAAGAAGAGCCTCGGAGCGATGTCAACGAATCACCTGAAAAAAAGGCAAAAAAATCTGCCAAGAAATGGCGAGAGCTGGGAGACAGGTATCGTGCAGAGAGGCGCTATGATGATTCACTCAAAGCCTATCGCAAGGCAACTGATGCGGACAAGAATGACGACCACTCATTCTATTGGATGGGCAGAATTTATACCCACAACAAGATGTATGAAGAAGCCATGAAGGCATTCCATAATGCAACATTGAGCAATCCCAAAAATGGAGATGCCCACTATCGACTCGGCCTTCTAAACTATATGAAAAAGAGATACAAAACAGCAAGGAGATCTTTTGACAAAGCTATAAACATTGATCCATCTCATGCAAAGGCAATCTTTTCAAGGGGACTATCAAGTCTGAGATTGAAAGACAGAAGAGCTGCCATAAAAGATTTTAAAAAAGCAGTTGCCATTGATCCCCAAATGGACAGGGCATATTTCAACTTGGGAAATATTTACCTCCAATCGAAAAACTACAAAGAGGCACTGAAATACTTCTCAAAAGACAGAGAACTAAGGCCAAACAATGCTGACACCAACTTCAAGATTGGGGAAACCTATCATGAGATGAAGAGCTATAACAATGCCACCAATTTCTACCAAAGAACCATTGAGCTTGACCCAAATCATTATCAAGCTATTTTTAATTTGGGCCTGATTTCACAGAAAAAGAAAAAATATGGAGAAGCCATATCCCTTTTCCAAAAATCGGCATCGCTTAAATCTGACGATCCCGCGTCATACTATGAAAAGGGAAAGGCCTACGAAGGACTGGGTCAAGAAACAGAGGCAATTGAAAGCTACAATAAAGCCGTTGCATTAAATCCGTCATATACAAAGGCATATATAAACATGGGACGCCTATACTCCAACAAAAAGATGTATGAACAAGCGGCATCTCAGCTTAAAAAGGCAACAATGAACTCCCCTCGGTCATACAATGCCCATTACAATCTGGCAAATGTATATCGGGAAATGAAGATGTACAATGATGCCATTGAAGAATACCGGACTGCCATTTCCCTCAAACCTCTGGAATACAAGGCACACTTCAATTTAGGCATAGCCCACAGGGAAAAGAAAAACTACAGAAAGGCCCTTCAAGCCCTGGAGAAATCTCTGAGAATAAAACCCTCACAGGCTGATGCCCATGAAGAAATGGGAATGATTTATTACAGAAACTTAAAAAATAATCCCAAGGCCATAAAGCATTTCAAAAAAGTACTCTCCATGAGGCCCAATCATCCCCATGCAGACAAAATACAAAACATAATCAACATGCTGGAAAAGTAAAAGGAGAACTAAATGAAATATCTATTGCCAACAATTTGTTTCATTTTCATTGCAGCCTGTTCCGGTCCGGTAAAGACGCAGGAACAGGTAAATATAAAGAAAAAAAATGTCATTCCTAAAAAGGAAAAGAAAGAAAAGAAACAACTGAAAAAAGAGTATAAATCAACGGGCTGGCTGGGGAAGGACAAATACCGGGCTCTGATTTATGTAATACCTTCCCAAGAAGCAAAAAAATTAGATGTGGACTATCGAAATGATATGATAAAAGACAAGGCTGTTCTCAGTATGCAGCGGTCATTTGGCTTGAATTTCAGCATAAAAAGACACAGAGCTCTTAAAAATCTCGTTAACAATCATGGGAAGGTCATAGAAGACATGGGCCCCACCCCTGATGACAGGGTCTATGTTATTGATATAATAAAAGAGAACCTAAGAGATGAAATATATCGCATCAAAAATATAAAATAGGGGCAAATATGAAAAATAAAATAATCGTTCTTTTTCTCGTACTTTTCACAGGGAATGTACTTCTGGCAAATGGGAATGGCAATCTAAAACAGGCACAGAATGGAGACATTCGGTACATACTGAGGAAAGAAAAAAATCCCAATAGAAAGCAAAAACTTGTTAACATTATAAACTATATTGACGGCACCTACTCTAACCTATATGGCAAGCTGAAGAGAGGAGAAAAAATTGTAATCTTCTTTGACCCTGCCCATGGTAAAGACAGCACTGAAAGATGGAGAGGTCATACCACCAATCGATTTGGGGTAACGGGTAAACCCGAGGAGTACTATTCAATAATATTTTCCAGAAAACTATACAGCCTCCTCAAGGCGAACCCCCACCTAAAAATTGTGACCAGTAAGGAGTTTCAGAAAGTTCTCCATGGAAAATCAGAATCATATCACTACCTGAGATTTAAAACCACAGTTGCCTTGGCTAAAAGATGCGAGGCATTCATGATTATATCGGAGCACATGAACAATGTCTCCATTTTTAAGAGAGCCGATGGCTTTGTAAACCTTCCCGGTCTTCACATAGTGCGGAATAAAAGAAACAGAAAAATACTCACCTATGTCAATGGTTCATATTCGGGATACCTCACCCTTTACAATAAATACGATGGAAGCGGTTTTTCCAAAGCATATGCTAAAAATATCAAAAATGAGTTAACAATAAAGGGATATAAAATGAACAGCTGGGATTATGGTGCAGTGGGAGATGACCGCTTCACCTACTATGCCGATTTCCCCGTTTCTGTTATATATGAAAATGGATTTATCTCACATCCCGTGGAAGAAGCTCTCTTAAGAGACCCCTACTATATTGACGGCATAATACGAACACAGTATGATACAATGCTCAAGACCTTCAGAGAGGTGGGAGGAGTTGATATTTCAGGACCAAAGGTTAAAAGTACGGGAAAAAAGACCTATTCAAGGGTAAACCTCTTAAAGCTAAACAGACTGGCTATTTTTTACATTCAGGCAGGACAAAGGAAAAAAGCGGAGACTGTCATAAGGCTCATGAAAAAAAGATATGGCAAGGACCCCAGATTTATTGAAAATATAAGGTTTTACTCCTCAATACAGAAAAAAATAAACCATGCTGAAAGACTCTATAAAAAGGGATTGCGTTTTAAGCGTAAGCGATGGCATAAAACAGCACGCAGGTATTACAGGCGAGCTCTGGCAAGTTTAAATAAGAACTGTCTCTACTATACTTTTAAAAACAAGTACAGAGCGGCCATTAGAGGGAGAAAGTTTTACAAATACACTGCCCAAAAGAAATACAAATCAAGAGGGAACCGTGTAGTTCACCGCAGTCTCCCCCTACCCCTGCCGGAGGTTTTAACCAAGAAACACAGAGCTAAAAAGAACTTTAGTATAGCTCCATCGGATATAACCAAGCCGGTAATCATTGCCATTGAGAATAACGATATCAGAGATGCCATAAAAAAATCCCTGGCTCCCGATTCCCGAAGTCTCTCCACAATAGCAGACTCAATGGATAATTACAGTATTACCAAATATAAAAAGAAGAGAGTTTGGTCCAAGAGAAAGAGACGGCGCATAACCAAATGGTACAGAACAACTAAAAAATATAATTTCAGGTCAGGAATCTATATTGTGAAACTGAGAAGAGACCTGACCATTGAGTCTGCAAAACGGGTTAGCTCGGTTTATCTGAACGAAAACCGGTACCAAAACCAGCAGTTTTTGAAAAACTCTTACTTTGGAAACTTCAATAGAGAAAAGGCAATATAGGCCCCGGGAATGGAGCGGCAAGCCCTATAATTTTTTCGGGGACTACCTTGCAGAAAAATACAGGTGCAAGATACTTAAGCTCCCCATCTCAATTGGAAGCTCTTGCCCCAATCGAGATGGAACCATGAACAAGGGGGGGTGTATTTTTTGTTCCCCCGATGGTTCTGCCGCTCCAACAGCCAATGTGTGCCTCTCAATCCGGGAGCAGATGCACAGAGCAGCGAATAATTTCAAACGAACCGGAGAGAGCACAGCCTATATTGCCTACTTCCAGGCATATACCAATACCTATGGAGACAGGGAAACTCTGAGAAAGGCATACGATGAGTCCCTGTTGTTTCCCGGGGTTACAGGTCTCATGATAGGAACAAGACCCGACTGCATTGATGAAAAGATTGCTCATACGATAGCCTCCTACATAAAACCGAAATTTGAAACATGGGTGGAACTGGGGTTTCAGACGGCACATGACAGAAGCCTGAAACTTTTAAACAGGGGACATGATTCCAAGGATAGTCTTAAGGCCATTGAGATACTCGCTGAAAAAAAGATACCAATCTGCCTCCACATCATTCTGGGAATTCCCGGTGAGAGCAGGGAAGATATGATTGAAACTGCAAAAATTGTTTCACAACTTCCCGTTCAGGGAGTAAAAATTCACCACCTTCACATCATAAAGGGAACCCCCCTTGAAGCTATGTATAACAGGGCTAAATTCAAAGTGTTCACACTGAATGAATATGTTTCGGTAATATGCGACTTCATTGAGAATCTAAGGCAGGACATAATCGTGCACCGTCTCATGGGCGACCGCATGGAAGATACCCTGGTGGAACCCCGTTGGGGTCTTCACAAAGGAACAGTCATAAAGGCAATTGAAGATGAGTTTCGGAGGCGTTCCACATTTCAAGGTTTCCTAACAATATGAATTATTTCTTTTCATGTGGATGAAACTGAGAGTAAACCCGTTTAAGCCTCTCCTTGGTCGTATGGGTATAGAGCTGAGTTGTGGAGAGGCTTCTGTGCCCCAGCATTTCCTGGACTGCACGAATATCTGCCCCCTGGTTTAACATTTCCGTGGCAAAGCTATGCCTGAGAGTATGGGGGGTTACCTTATGAGCAAGGCCTGCATGGCTTGCTCTTTTTGTTATGAGATTGTAAATTCCCTTCACCGAAATGCCCCTGCCATTTTTATTTAAAAACAGGGGGCCCATTCCACTTTCCGGAACAATTCCCGGCAATGCAAAATAGTCCTTGAGAAAATCTACGGACTCTTCAGTGAGAAAGACAAACCTTTCCACAGAGCCCTTTCCCTTAACTTTTAACTGTTTCTTTTCCAGGTCAAGGTTTTCATGACATGCCGAAGCCAGCTCGGATATGCGACAACCGGTTGAATAGAACACCGATATAATTGCCCTGTCCCTGTAATCCAAAGCACTCTTTAACTCAAAGCCCACAAGCTCCTCATATTCCCTGAGATATAAAAATTTTGGAAGTCGCTTCTCCTTCTTAGGATATATGAGTTTCAATGCAGGATTCCCGTTGACATAACCCCGCCTGTTGAGAAAATCAAAGAAAGACCTCAGACAGGCAATTTTTCTTTCAATTGTTTTTTTCTTTAAATCCCTGTCATAGCAGTATTCAATAAAACTCTTTAAATCTTCCGACGATATGGATTGGGGAGAAAAATTACCTTCCGAGTCGGGAACTGCATCAATTTCATAGAGTTCCCCTTCATGTTCATTCTCCAAAAAGTCAATGAATTGATAAAGGTCCTCCTCATAGGACTTCTGGGTTAGCTCAGAGGCGTTCTTCTCATAGGAAAGATAGTCCATGAAACGGTCTAAACTGTCATACACGGATACTATTCACCTTCTTCTTCAGATAGAATTGATTTTTTGAATCCACATTCCTCATTGAGGCAACGAAGCTCCTGCCCCTTGCCCCTGATTTTTTTGGAGAAAAGAATTTTACCGCACTGTGGGCAGTCCTTATCAGTGGGAGCTTCCCTTGTCACAAAGTCACAATCGGGATAGTTACTGCATCCATAAAAAACTCCCCGACTTCCCGGTGAAGACCTCTTGATAACATCGCCTTCACACTTGGGACATTTCCCCAGTGGAAGAGACTTTGCATTGCGACAGTCGGGAAAACCGGAGCAGGCGAGAAAGAAACCGTATTTACCCAGCTTCTTCATCATCATCTTTCCGCACTTCTCACAGACCAAATCGGTCTCCTCATCGAGAACTCCCTTCATCTCCTCAATATTTTCTTCAGCCTCATCGATGAGCCCCTTAAAGGGACCGTAAAACTCCTTGAGCATATCAACGAAGTCCATTTCATTGCTCTCAACACGGTCCAGCCGGTTTTCCATATCAGCGGTAAAATCAACTGACACCAGCGAGGTAAAGTGATTTTTCATTATATTGTTCACCAGCTTTCCCAAAAGAGTGGGAACAAGCTGTCTGCCCGACCTTGTTATGTAGTAACGCCTTATGAGCGTATCAATTGTGGGAGCATAGGTCGAGGGGCGACCAATTCCAGACTCTTCGAGAAACTTCACCAGAGAAGCCTCATTAAATCTGGGCGGAGGAGTGGTGAAGTGCTGTTCAGGAGAAAACTCCTCCATGAGAACAACATCGCCCTTTTCCATGGCAGGAATGGTGTTCTTTTCGGTTTTACTCTGATTGTCCACTTCAGTGAACCCCTTAAAGAGAACCTTGCTTCCGGTTGCCCTGAAAAGATAATCTCCTCCCAAAATATTAACCGTTGTGCTTTCCGAAACCTCGGGCGTCATTTGGGAAGAGACAAAACGCTTCCATATTAGCTCGTAGAGCCTGAACTGTTCCCTGGAAAGGTCGGCCTTCACCGATTCGGGAGTCCTGTTTACATCCGTGGGTCTAATTGCCTCGTGGGCATCCTGGGCATTTTTCTTAACCTTAAATGTATTGGGTTTCTCAGGTAAAAACTCGGGAGCATATTTACGGGAAATGAAATCCCTGAGAGCCGACATTGCCACATCTGAAATTCTCGTGGAATCGGTTCGCATATATGTAATGAGCCCCGTGGGCCCTGACCCTGTTAGATTTATTCCCTCATAGAGCTGCTGAGCTACAATCATTGTCTTTTTGGAAGTGAACCCAAGTCTATTGGCCGCATCCTGCTGCAACTTGGATGTTGTATATGGAGCGGGAGCTTTGCGACGCCTCTCCTGTTTTTTTACCTCTGCAACCTTAAAGTCAAGTTTTTCAAGGTCTTTAAGAACAGCGTCAACCTCGTCCTTAGATGCAATATTTATCTTCTCTTTTTTATATTGCACCAGGGATGCCTTGAATTTTTTCTTCCCAAAGAGGCAAGAGGCGTCGATTGTCCAGTACTCCTTGGGAATGAAGGCATCTATTTCCTCTTCCCTGTCGCATATTACCTTCAGGGCAACGGACTGGACCCTGCCGGCAGAGAGACCCCTCTTTACCTTCTGCCAAAGCAGAGGGCTTATGTAATAACCCACAATTCTATCAAGAAGCCTTCGCCCCTGCTGAGCATTGACAAGCCCCATGTTGATTTCCCGGGGCTTGGCAACGGCCTCTTTAACGGCATTTTCGGTTATTTCGTGAAATTCAATTCTCTTTATATTTTCATTTTTAGAAGCCAGGGCATTGGAAAGATGCCAGGAAATGGCCTCCCCTTCCCGGTCGGGGTCTGTGGCAAGAAGAACCTGCTTCACCACTCCTGCCTTTTTTTTCAACTCATTAAGAACCTTTGCCTTTCCCCTAATGGTTATATATTCAGGTTTAAAGTTGTTTTCAATATCTATGGCAAGCCTTGATTTGGGCAGGTCTATAATATGCCCCACGGAAGAAAGAATGGTATATTTGTCACCCAAATACTTATTTATGGTCTTGGCCTTGGAAGGCGACTCCACAATGACCAAAAATTCAGGTTTACCCTTCTTCGATGCAGTTTTTTTCTTAGCAAATTTCTTTTTTGCTACTTTTTTCTTCGTTGTTTCTTTGGATAATTTCTTTTCAGTTTCTTTTTCTTTTAACTCAGACATTTTATAACCGATTTTTTTTCTTTCAAAAGTTCAAAATAATTCTTTTTTGTCCACCATTTATTTAAAAATACATGGAATAAATGCGATATTATGGCGTTACGCATATCCCTATTTTGTTCTTAAATACACCCTGTTCCCCTCTCTTTCAAGAATATCGTCAAGTTCGAGGAAATTAATTGTTTCATTTATTTCAGATGCGGGAAAACTTCCACTTCGTATTATCAAATCAATATCCAATTTGCCTTCCCTTATGCAGTCCACTACGAAGCTTTCCCTGTCATTGAGCTCTCGCATGGGAGCTTTTGGCTTGTCCCCAAGGCCCCTCCCGGGAAACCACTGCCCCGAAAAGACCTCTTCAAAAATATCTTCAATGGAGCCCACAGGAGTTGCCCCTGAGCGAATGAGTCTGTTGCAGCCTGCAAACCTGCCGTCTCCATAGTTTCCCGTGCAGACCAGAAGAGAGCGATTCTGGTCTATGGCACACTGGGCAGTTATCATGGCACCGCTCTTTTCCCCTGCCTGAACAATTATCACATGCTCAGCCAAGCCGCTTATTATTCGATTTCGCCTTGCAAAAGTCCACTTCTGGAGCGAATTTATTCCCGGAGGATACTCGCTCACAAAACCGGAATTATCCGCTTTTTTAATGCGGTTGTACACATCGCTGTTTCCTGCGGGGTAAACCCTGTCTATGCTACAGGGCAAAATCGCCACAGTTCCTCCCGGACCCTCCAGCGCCCCTAGGTGGGCATATCTGTCAACGCCAAACGCCATGCCACTGACCACGGTGAGACCGGCACGGGAAAGTTCCCGGGCCATGGAGTGGGCACTGCGAGTTGAGTTCTCTGCGGCATCTCGGGTTCCCACAATGGCAATTTTAATTCCTCTGAGAGCATCGCCCGAAACATAGATAACCGCCGGAGGAGAGGGAATCTCCCGCAGGAGTTGGGGATATGAGTCATCCCAGTAACTCACCACATCAAAGCCCAGCTTTTCACACCTTGACAAAATCTTCTCGGCAGCCAAAAGCGGGTCCCTTCCATAGACATTCTGCAAATGAAGCTGTATGTCCATTTTCCTCCTGTCAATATGGTCGAAAAGGTCCCGGGGGCATTGGAAGTCCCTGGGAGCAATCCCCCTCCTCCCAGGATTATCCATAATGGATAGTGCAACAGATATGAAAGCATCATCATTCATTTTCGATTCAACTGCACCATGACCTGTGATATATTTTCCCTGCACTTCTTCTTCAAAGCATCCAGACGACGGGAACCTCTCTGCTTTTCCAAAAGGGAATTGAGATTTTCATAAACATTGAGAGAACGGGCAAAGTTTCCATCCTCGTAGTAAAACCGCGCCAGTGCAAAATGGGCATCATAGTATGAAGGTCGCTTGAATATAATCTCCTTCATGATTTTCACAGCCTCCTCCTTCTTCTTGAGACCGTAAAAGTCCAGAAGTGCAAGACCATAGCTCGCATCGGTGAAATTACCGTTCTCCCTTAAAGAACGACGGTAGTGATACTCAGCTCTTTCCAAGTCCTTCCTGTTTTTCAATGCCATTCCCCGATTTGCATAGGCAACTCCCAGCCTGTACAGGGTACCCGCTCCGGATTTTCCATAGCCCACCGCCTTCTCCAGGGCAGTAATTGCAGGAGTCCAGCTCTTCCGTTTCAGATACTGCTCCCCCAGCTTATTATAATCAACTGCCAGCCTATCTGCCTGCTCAAGATCCTTGCCAAAGGTCGCCTCATCTTCACTGATTCGCTTTTCAAGTTCATCCACAGATTCAGGGCAAACCTTCTTCACAGCCCCCAGGGTGAACAAATCGCGCACCCCATGCCTGTAAATATAGACAGCAATGAGTGAACCTGCAATGACCGGTATTATTAATCTCTTCATAAAAACCTCCCTTCATAATATATACGATCGAAACGAAAAAAATATTGAATTTTTTTAAAAATTCGAAAAAAAAATTACAATTTCATGGTTTTTTCTTGGGCATATCGCTTTGGGAGGCCCTTTCTTCAAAAGGGGCTCCCAAAGCGTCGTGCTTTTCGGGGCTCCGCCTTTCGGCTGCGGTCTATCCCCTTTCTACCCCCAAAGAAAAAGACATATGGAGAAGGCTTTCTCTCAAAAAACACCAATGCCTTCTCTGAAAGGGGATAGACTGCTGCGCACCCCTACAATCACTTATGCGAACAACTCCTCCCATATTTTAACTGAAAATATTTTACAAAAACTCATATAAAAAAAGCAAATGATTTATCCATGCAAGAAGTTAAAATCAAAAAAAGAGCTCATTTTCACCACAAAAACCTCAAAAAAATCATGAAATAGCCCAAAATTGCAATTTTTTTTCAAAAAACAAAAAAAATTTCAAAAAATTTTTAATTTTTTCCATTCCCAATCGTTTAGTTTATATACACAGGAGGTAAACATGCAAAACTACGCAACAGCAACAATCGAGGGTTTCGTAACCCACCCACCCACGGTAAAAACTACCAAGACCGGCAAGTCACTGTGCACCTTTTCTCTGGCAGTGAATCACTACTCCAAAAAAGACGAACTGCCACAGGTTTCCTACATTGATGTGGAGACATGGGAAAAGATTGCAGAATCCTGCTCCAAGAATATCGAAAAGGGGAAAAGGGTTCTCATCATAGGGGCCATACGGCAGGACAGGTGGGAAAACGCCGAAGGGCAAAGCCGTTCAAGACTAAAAATTATTGGCAAAGAGGTGAGAATCCTGGAGTCAAAAAAAAATCTCAATGCTAATCAAGAGCAACCTGCTCCGGTTTAGTTAGACGGATTCGGCGAAATTTTGAAACCCGGGAACTCCCGTGTTACCCCCAGGGTACCACGGGAGTTCAACATGAAGCTCATGGAACATCTGATACATATAGAGGGAAGCAATGAATAGAACTTAAAGTCTGAACTCAGGCCATTTCCAAATTCTTTTTTGGCAATACTGCTTGCAATTTACCTTTGATATATTTTATACTGCATTGGTAAGAAATATAAACCATGCGGAGAATAAAGAAATAATCTCCGCAAAAAATGCGGAGAATAAAAGGGTATTCTCCGCAAAAATGGCTTTGACCAAAGAATATAAAGAGAGAAATGACCTATATACACGAAAAAGAGAACTGGACAGACTTCACCTGGGATGAACAAATGGTTTCCGGCAAATTAGCCGAAACAAGAAACTTGCAGGGAAAACTCCTTGGTAAAATGGAATCACTGGGATTTAACTTACAAGAGGAAGCTGTTTTACAAACATTAACATTGGAAACAGTGAAATCCTCGGAAATAGAAGGTGAAGTTCTAAGTTTGGAACAGGTGCGCTCGTCAATTGCCAGAAGACTGGGAATCGAATTAGCAGGTACTGTTAAATCGGAAAGATATATTGATGGCATTGTGGAAATGATGCTTGATGCCACGCAGCTCTATAATGCAACTTTAACCAAGGAACGATTATTCAAATGGCATTCTGCCCTGTTTCCCACAGGCTGGAGCAATATGTACAGAATAGTTGTTGCAGATTGGCGAAAAGACAGCACCGGTCCCATGCAGGTTGTATCGGGGAAAGTGGGAAAAGAAAAAGTTCACTTTCAAGCCCCTCCTTCTAATCAAATTGAAAAGGAAATGTCAAACTTCCTCCTTTGGCTTGAAACTGAAAAGAAAATTGACCCCGTTCTCAAGGCAGCACTGGCCCATCTGCGGTTTATTACCATTCACCCCTTTGAAGATGGCAATGGACGCATTGCCAGGGCAGTTACGGAGATGTTACTCGCCCGGTCAGAGAATAGCGCAAAAAGATTTTACAGCATGTCATCTCAAATAAGAAAGGAAAGAAAAAAATACTATGAAATCCTGGAGCAAACGCAGAGGGGAACTTCGGATATTACAGATTGGATTGTATGGTTTTTAGACTGTTTAAAAAATTCTTTAAAAACAACCGCAGAATTACTTGCCAACATTTTTATCAAAGCGGACTTTTGGAAAGCTCATTCAGAGACAATTCTCAATGAAAGACAGCGCAAAATGCTCAATATCCTATTGGACGATTTTGAAGGAAACCTAACAACTTCCAAGTGGGGCAAAATCTGTAAGTGTTCACAGGATACGGCCCTGAGGGATATACAGGATTTAATAAAAAAAGGCCTATTGCAAAAAGAAAGCAGCGGAGGAAGAAGCACAAGGTACACATTAAAAATACCAGAAAGTGACATGCAGGGGGCTATTTAACGAAAAAGGAACACTGACATTGATTTTTTAAAGTAAAATATCTTAGATTTTTTTCAATATATATTGGTTTATCTCAATTAAGAAAAAACTATTTTAAGACAGAATGGGAAAGTTTGCCATTCTGAAGGAGAATTAAAGTTTGAACAAGAGTATCTCTTCCCCGGAATTCTGCTAAAAAATTAATTTTATAAAAAATTTTTCTTGACTTCGAGTTAACTCTAACCTGTAGACTGTCGCCGAAAATTATCCCCAATTCATATTAAGGAGTGATAACATGAAAGAAGGAAAAAGAATAAAAAATTTTGAGAGTCTGCATCCACATGTAAAATTTTTAATAGTACTTTTGTATTTAACTATTTTCACAGTCAGTTCCGGTGTATACGCTAAGCCTACTTCATTGACGAAATTATATTCCGGTTTTAAGTCACCTGTCGGTATGGG
>PDWJ01002453.1_pt1 | contig 28536 bp, 22 predicted proteins | sample 1430881 | NCBI WGS metagenome assembly PDWJ01 (sample SAMN01162460, study PRJNA174530) | Oral metagenome, whole genome shotgun sequencing project. | biome: Marine environment; feature: Marine mammal; material: Swab sample of the gingival sulcus; isolation source: swab sample of gingival sulcus...
AAATAGAATGTTTATTGAGCGAAAAATATAAACCATTAAAAATGTCCATTAGAGAATAATGTCTCCGAAAAACCATTAAAAATGTCCATTATACCTAAATTGTGAATGATGAATTATGAATGCGTTAGCCGGTCACTGAGTGGAGTCAAAACGGTGGGATGGTAAAGTAATTACTAATTCCTCATTGCTAATTATTAATTGAAAAACATCTCGATACAAATTTGCTCGTAACCTCACAAATTCACTCGATATGACAAACCTGTTGAATATTACACAGGCGGTGTCAACTCGAGTAGGTTTGAGGAACAAAAACCGTATCGAGAGCACGATGTAGAAATGCAATGCTTTGCATCTAAAATTACACAAAAATGCCAATAAAAAACACATCATTGCGAACGCAACGTAGTGAATTATGGCAATCTCTCAACCAATTCACAGAGGTTCTTTTCCAATATTTTATTGATGGATGGAGATTGCTTCGCTATGCTCGCAATGACGAGTTTTAGCCGTTCGCAGAGTTGGAAGATGGAAGTGCGTTAGCCGGTCACTGAGCGGAGTCGAAGCGGAGCGTTGGCAAAATAATTGCTAATTCCTCATTACTAATTACTAATTAAAAAAACAATCCCCTCCATTTTATAAAACATATTGATTTCTCATGATTATAAATAAAATTTTTTATATTTGTACGTGAATTTATGAAATATTTTAAATGTAAAAAATAACATATATGAGTTTTAGAATTATTGTTTTAGCAAAGCAAGTACCAGACACAAGAAATGTCGGTAAAGATGCTATGAAAGCTGATGGAACGGTAAACAGAGGGGCTTTGCCGGCGATTTTTAATCCCGAAGATTTGAATGCACTGGAAATGGCATTGAAAGTCAAAGACAAGATTGCCGGAGCTGAAGTGGTTGTATTGACCATGGGTCCTACCCGAGCGGCAGATATTATTAGAGAATCATTATACAGAGGTGCCGACAAAGGCTATTTGATTACAGACAGGAAATTTGCCGGATCAGATACCTTAGCCACTTCTTACGCTATTTCTTTGGCCGTAAAACAATTAGCACCTTACCACATGGTTTTTGCCGGACGCCAAGCCATTGATGGCGATACTGCACAAGTGGGGCCTCAAGTAGCCGAAAAACTCAATATTCCACAAATTACGTATGCAGAAGAGTTAGTCAATGTGAATAAAGATAGCGTAGAGATTTCAAGACGTTTGGAAAGAGGGGTAGAAACCGTAAAATCAAAATTCCCTGTGGCTGTAACAGTTCACAGTTCTGCCGAAGCCTGTCGTCCGAGAGAAGCTAAAAGAATGATGACCTATAAACATGCTCGAACTGTGAGTGAATTGCAAAATGAAGTAAAAGATTATACCGAATTATTTGAGGGAAGACCTTACTTAAATATTGAAGAGTGGACTGTGGATCATATTGATGCCAATGTAGAAAAATTGGGATTAAGCGGTTCGCCTACCAAAGTAAAAAAGATTCAAAACATTGTATTTACACAAAAAGATGCCAAAGTCATCGACAGCAGTGATGAAGCAATCAATGTTTTAATGAAAGAATTAATCGACAGTCACGTTATTGGATAAAATAATTAAGTAAGAAGTCTGAAGATGGAAGACAGAAGTCCGAAGACGAGAGCGTTAGCCGGTCGCTGTGCTTCGACTCCGCTCAGCAACCAAGTGGAGTCAAATCGTTGGAAAGCCAAAGGCTAACAACCAATAGCCAACAGAAAAAAATTAAAAATAGAAAAAAATGAAACACGAAAATATATTTGTTTATTGTGAAATAAACGAGGAAGGAAATGTAGCCGATGTAAGTTTAGAGCTGATTTCCAAAGGAAAAAAATTAGCAGAAACCTTAAAAACACCCATAATTGCAATGATGTTGGGTAAAAATTTGGAGAAAGCCGTAAAACAAGTATCTGAATTTGATGTGGACAAAATCATTATGGTAGATGACGAGCGACTTTCGCCATATCGCACATTACCACACAGCAGCATCATCTCTAAATATCTGACCGAAAACACACCCGAAATTGTTTTGGTAGGTGCTACTTCTGTTGGTAGAGACCTTGCACCAAGATTGGCTTCTAAGTTACAATGCGGATTAACCGCCGATTGTACCAGCCTTGAAATCGGACAACACGAAGATAAAAGAAAAGGAGTTGTTTATGAGGATTTACTCTATCAAATTCGCCCTGCATTTGGAGGAAATATTGTAGCTACCATTATCAATCCTGAAACCAGACCACAAATGGCAACGGTAAGAGAAGGGGTAATGAAAGTGGAAAAACCAGAAACGGCCAAAGAACCGGAGATTGTTCAGTTAAATGCTGACGATTATCTATCAGCGGAAGATATGGCAGTAGAAATCATTGAAAGACATATTGAACCACAAAAAATAAACATCAAAAGCAAACAAATTATTGTTGCCGGAGGATATGGTGTAGGTTCTAAAGAAAATTTCCAGTTGTTACACGAATTAGCCGAATTATTGGGTGGCGATGTGGCTGCCTCAAGAGCTGCCGTTGATGCCGGATTTGCCGAGCATGAGCGTCAAGTAGGACAAACCGGTGTAACCGTTCGCCCTAAATTATACATTGCTTGTGGAATTTCAGGTGCAATACAACACCGAGCCGGTATGGATCAATCCGCAAAAATTATTTCCATTAACACCGACCCTAAAGCACCTATCAATGCCATTGCCGACTATGCTATACAAGGCGATGTAGCTACTGTAATTCCAAGAATGATTAAATATTACAAACATAACACTAAATAAATCAGCATATTATGAATAATTTTTTTAACGATAATAAATTTCTAAAATTTCATTTGCATCACAAAGACATGCAAAAGATTGTTGCCATAAAGGAAAACGATTATGAAGATAAAGACCAATTTGATTTTGCACCCATAGATTTTGAAGATGCCATAGATAGCTATGAAAAAGTATTGGAAGTAATCGGAGAAATTAGTGCTGAAGTGTTAGGAAATAATGCAGAAGGTGTTGATTTGGAAGGTGCTCATTTAGAAGGAAACAGAGTGTCTTATGCTTCCGGAACACAAAAAAATCATGAAGCTTTTACGCGTGCCGGTATGTACGGACTTAGTTTGCCCAGGAAATACGGTGGATTGAATTTTTCCATTGTTCCTTATGTAATGGCGGCAGAAATTGTAGCTCGTGCCGATGCGGGTTTTGCAAACATTTGGGGATTGCAGGATTGTGCTGAAACTATCAATGAATTTGCTGATGAAGATTTAAAAGCACTTTATTTGCCACAATTTAACAAAGGAGCAACGGCAGCAATGGATTTAACCGAACCTGATGCCGGTTCTGACCTCCAAAATGTGCAATTGAGAGCTTCTTTTGATGAGAAAAATGACCGTTGGTTACTCAATGGCGTAAAACGATTTATTACCAATGGTGATGCCGATATCTCCTTAGTATTAGCTCGTTCGGAAGAAGATACCAAAGATGCAAGAGGTCTTTCTCTTTACATTTATGATAAAAAAGATGGCGGCATGAGTGTTCGTCGTATAGAAAATAAGTTAGGAATTAAGGGTTCTCCAACTTGTGAGTTGGTGTTTAAAGATGCTCCGGCTAAATTGGTAGGAACCACCAAAATGGGGTTGATACGTTATGTGATGACGTTGATGAACTCTGCACGTTTGGGTGTAGGGGCACAATCCGTAGGTATTGCCGAAGCGGCATATCGCGAAGCCGTAAAATATGCTTCGGAACGAGAGCAGTTTGGCAAATCTATTGACAAATTCCCTGCTGTTTATGAGATGCTTACTGTAATGCGTGTAAAACTAACGGCAATGCGTTCGTTGTTATACGAAACAGCTCGTGCAGTTGATTTTTATAAAGGATATGGTGCATTATCAGAAAAAAGAAAGTTAACCAAAGAGGAGCGTATGGAAATGAAGCAGTATAATAAGTTGGCTGATGTGCTTACGCCATTGCAAAAGCTCATTACCAGTGAGTATTGTAATCAAATTGCTTCGGATTCCTTACAAATCCATGGTGGTAGTGGTTATATGAAAGATTTTCCGATAGAACGCTTGTTCCGTGATGCCAGAATTACAAATATTTATGAAGGCACCTCACAATTACAGGTTGTGGCTGCCATAAAAGGCGTTCTTAACAAAGCTTTCTTAAACCAAATTAAGAAATATGAGGAGATTGAGGTAATTCCTGAATTGGAATATTTAAGAAAACTGTTGAAGAAAATGACCGACCAATACGAAAAAGCAGTAAAAGTAGTTTCGGAAGTTGAAGACACCGAATTTACAGATTATCATGCCCGTAGATTGGTTGAAATGGCAGGAAACATTATTATGGGACACCTTTTGATATTAGATACAAACAGAGATAAAGAATTGAAAAATGACACCGCCTACTTTATCAAAATGGCAAGGGCTGAAAATATCTCAAAAATGAGTATGATTAATTACTTTGATTTACGAGATATGCACGATATTAAGTTTGCGTAAATATCAATTTTTGTAATTATAAGAAAGACTGCTTTTGGATGAAAATCTGAGAGCTGTTTTTTTGTTTCGTACGATATCTGACAAAATAATATTTATTTAACTCCTACGTTGTTAATAGAAAAAAATATCCAATAGAAGATATATCTTTGGCTTCTTAAAGATATATTAATTGAAGAAATCAACAACCAATGATAAAAAAAGTATTTATATTATTAATCGTATCTTTCTATTTGTTATCTTGTATAAAAGAAATATCGGTTGATATTCCTAAGAAAAAACCTAAATTAGTGGCTTATTCAACCATAGTACCCTTTACTACACCATATCCAAAACCGCTTTCTCTAAAATTAGAAAGTACTGCACATATTTTTGATACCACAACCTACTTTATTAAAGATGCCCAAGTACTTTATTTTGAAAATGACATTATAAAAGATACATTAGAGTTTGTTGATTCTTTAAAGATGTATAAAATGCGATATGATACCAATGATAATTATCCTGTTGAGGGTAATCGTTATGCCATTAAAGTAATAAAGGAAGGATTTGAAACCATAACAGCAAGTACAATCATTCCTCCAAAAGTGGAAATTGAAGATACCAATGTTACGTCCATTGCATATATCGATGATGATGGAATGGTTTATTCCGAACTTTCACTTACTTTTACTGACCCTTCCAATGAAATAAATTATTATGAATTAATGGTTTCTGACTTTACCTATGATTATAATAATCTTATTGATTTTTATGAATTATCAACCTATGACAATCTCATTACCTCTGAAAGTTATTATCCTTCATTGATTCGGTTTTATCTTGATAAGCCTAAATATTTACTCTTTAATGACCAATCCATAAATGGGGAAACACATACTTTAAATGTATATTATGCCCCTCCACAAACAGAAGGGAAACAAAGAAGGATATCAGACCATAATATTCGTATCCATTTAAGAACGGTTACTGAAGATTATTACAAATTTAAAACCACTATGATACAACATTTGTATGGAAATACAGAAGATGTTTTATATGGCATGGGTGAGCCATTAAATGTGTATTCTAATATTGAAAATGGATATGGGCTTTTTGCCGGCTTTAATCATCATATTGTAACTTTACATATTCCGGGACAAATTATTAACGAATAATGAAAAAAATAATCATTTACCTTATTACCTTGTTAAATGGAATGGGTTTATTGGCACAAAACAGCACCACAATAAGCGGTTTTGTGTATGACAAAGCTACCGGAGAGGTATTGATAGGCGCTACAATATATGAACACACAACAAAATCAGGGGTGATTACCAATGAATATGGTTTTTATAGCATTACCACTTCATCAAAAGACAGTTTATTACTCAAAATTTCATTCTCAGGATATAAACCTTTGCAGGTAAAAATACCCAAAGGCATCAATAAGCAAATGGATTTTAAACTAATACCAGGCATTGATTTAGAAGAAATTACCATTATTGCTAAAAAAGAAAAAACAATTGTGGAAAGAAATGAAGTCGGCGTAGTTCGTTTACCCATGAAAGACATCAAAACCTTGCCTAATCTTTTTGGCGAAGTGGATATTATAAAAGCATATCAATTGACACCTGGCGTTCAGTCGGGAGGTGAAGCAAAAAGTAATTTGTATGTAAGAGGTGGAAGCCCCGACCAAAACCTCATCTTATTAGATGATGTTCCTTTATATTATGTAGCCCATTTTGGAGGTTTCTTTTCAGTTTTTAATGCCGATGCTATTAATGATGTAAAATTGGTGAAAGGTGGTTTTCCGGCACGTTATGGTAGTCGGTTATCGTCAGTATTGGATATTAGAATGAAAGAAGGCTCTATGCAACAGTTACAAGTTCAGGGAACTGCCGGCTTGTTGTCTTCAAAACTATCTATTGAAGCCCCTATTATCAAAGATAAATTATCCTTTATATTTTCCGGAAGAAAAAATATTTTACCGATTTTTAAACTGATAGGTACCGGATTGGGATATCATTTTTATGACCTCAATGCAAAACTGAATTATCGCATATCCCCAAAGGATAAATTATTTTTGAGTTTTTATATGGGGGATGATATTTTATTAACATCACAAAAATCAACCGTTACCAAACACAAAACAAGCGTAAAATGGGGCAATACCTTATTTGCTTTTCGTTGGAATCACATCTATAACAATCGTTTGTTTAGTAATCTTACCTTTTCGAATACTTATTATAGATACAAAAATACTTTTAAATATGATTTGGAAACGGATGATGTATCTAAAAATGTGTATAATTCGGTTTTAACAAAAATCAATGATTTATCATTAAAACTTGATTTTCTATATACGCTCAACGCTTTAATTGATTTTAAATTTGGGGTAAACACTATCCGACACACATTTACACCAAATGATGAAGAGTATTCACTATCATTCACAAATACGCCGGACATTCACGAACAATATTCAAGCATTTCTTATGCCATCGAAAATGCGGTTTATCTCGAAAACAATTTAAATTTCGGAAAAATAAATATAAATGCCGGTGCAAGGTATTCTTCTTACTATATTGACGATGTTAATTACCATTCATTTGAGCCAAGAATCGTATTGAATTACAAGTTGATGAAAAATATAGCCTTAAAATACTCTTTCTCTAAAATGAATCAATATGTTCATTTGCTTGCCTATTCAGGTGTTGGAGTACCATCTGATTACTGGATGCCTACCAACAAAAATATCAAGCCTGAAAATTCAACACAACATACTTTTGGTATTGCCAATACTTTTTGGGATAATCGATATGAGCTTAGCATAGAAGCCTATCACAAAACACTATCTCATTTAATTACCTTTATTCCCGGTAAATCATTTTTAGGAAATTTGGATAGTTGGGAAAATCTTGTTCAACCCAATGGTAAGGGGACAAACTATGGAGTAGAGTTGTTTTTGCAAAAGAAAACAGGTAAAACTACCGGTTGGGTTGGCGCTACCTTATCAAAAGCTGAAAGAAAATTTGAGCATATTAATCAAGGAAAACCTTACGCTTTCAAATATGATCGATTATTGGATATTAGCATTGTTGTAAATCATCATCTAAAGAAGAATGTCTCCTTATCCGCTACTTGGACTTATGGAACCGGATATCCGATGACCATTGCAACGGAAGTTTATCACATCAACAATGACGATATTTTAGTTTATGAAGGGAAAAACACCTTTAAAATGAGAGATTATCATAGATTGGATATATCAGCTAATTTTAGCAAAAAGAATCACTGGGGTGAGCGAACTATATCCATCAGTATTTTTAACCTGTATAATCGTAAAAATCCTTATTTTTATTATTATGACCGAATCAGTGATGGTATAGCAGTATCAAATGGCGGGCATGTTTTTTCAGCGGCAAGGGGTGATTTAAAACTATATCAAAAAAGTTTATTTAGCATCTTTCCATCAATTAGTTATAGTTTTAAATTTTAATGCAACTTGCGTAATTTGTGAGGGGAAGTTTGTAAACCGAAGTTATCCATTTTCAGGTTTTCAAATAATATTCCCTCAACCTCTGCGTTTTTAATGGGAAAATATCCAATAGAAGATATATCTTTGTCGTCTTTAAGATGTTTTAATTAAAGTTGTAATTCGTTTTATGTTATTTAACAGCCTTGTTTTCCTTTTTATTTTCTTGCCGACATTGTTGTTGCTGTATTATCTGTTACCCAAAAAGTTTAGGAATGCACTATTGTTATTATCCAGTCTTATTTTCTATGCTTGGGGTGGCGTTAGTTACTGTTTAATATTGATTTTATCAATGGTGTTCAATTTTTTGTTTGCTAAAATGATTGGACGAACACATCGGCATCGCAAGAAATGGTTGATTACAGGATTAACATTTAATGTTATTGCTATTGTGATTTTTAAATATCTGGATTTTTTTATTGAAAATATTAATGAAACAGTTTTTTTATTTTCCGACAAGCACACCCCTATTCCGCTCAAACATATTGTATTGCCTTTGGGCATTTCTTTTTTCACATTCCAACAAATGTCTTTACTATGGGATATTTATCGCAATGAACATGAGCAGAAAACCCGATTTTTAAATACCGCATTATATATCAGTTTTTTTCCACAGTTGATTGCCGGACCTATTGTACGATATAATGACATTGTATCTCAGATTAGAAACCGAACGGAGAGCATTGTATTATTCCGTTCAGGTGTTCGACGATTTATTTTGGGATTATTCAAAAAGGTAATCATCGCCAATGGAGTAGCGCAAATTGCCGATAATATCATGGATTCATCTATGGAAAACATTGATACTCCAACAGCTTGGTTAGGGATTATTGCTTATGCTTTTCAAATTTACTTTGATTTTTCAGGTTATTCTGATATGGCAATAGGCTTGGGTAGGATGTTTGGATTTAAGATTTTAGAAAACTTCAATTTTCCTTATATATCTAAAAGTATCAAAGAGTTTTGGAGACGTTGGCATATCTCATTATCCACTTGGTTTAGAGATTATGTATATATTCCTTTGGGTGGAAATAGGGTAAGCATTCGACGAATGTATGTAAACTTGATGGTTGTATTCTTACTAACAGGATTTTGGCACGGTGCCACATGGAGTTTTGTGTTTTGGGGTATTTTCCATGGTACTTTTCTCATTATTGAACGAATTGGTTTTGGGAAGTTTTTAGAAAAGATACCCTCAATTTTCAGTTGGATGTACGCTATGTTGGTCTTGTTGGTCGGTTGGGTCTTTTTTAGGATAGAAGATTTTAATATTGCTTTCCAATATATCGGAAAAATGTTTGGTATTGGCCAAAGTAATGATGTATATTGGCTTTCTCATATTAATAATGAAAATATATGGATAATATTCATTGCTATACTTTCTTCTTCTACATTTTTTATGAAGGCCAAAGACTTTGTTTTGGACAAGATAAAAAACAAATCATTATTAATCAACATATTATACGATATCATTTTGATTGGCATGTTTTTATTATCCATTACTTATATAAATTCAAATTCTTATAGTCCATTTATTTATTTTAGATTTTAATCCGATGAAACTCTTCAATAACCTATCCATATATTTCTTACCGGTTTTATTTATTCTATTCTTATTTTCGCATGTAGTGAATCATACATTTGGATTTTATTCATTTGAACGAAAAGACGAAAATAGACGGTTTAAAGATTCTATCAACATAGACATTAATCATTTGGATAACTTTCCTAAAGAATATGACGATTATTTAAGTGATAATTTTTCATTTCGCACCCCTTTATTGGATATTTATCATCGCATTAAATTTAATTTTAAAGTATCTCCTCATCCTGAAAAGACCATGATTGGTAAGAAGCGTTGGTATTTTATGGCAGCAAAAGAGCAAAAAATTGTAGAAGGAAAGCTCAATTTTAGTGATCAACAATTACAACAATTTGAAAATGAATGGCAGCGAAGAAAAACTTTTTTAGATTCACTTGGCATCAAATTTCACTGGATTATTGCACCAATGAAACACAGTGTCTATAACGAATATTTACCTTTTAACCTGTATCAAACTGAAAATCGAAGAGTAGAAATATTAACCCGGCACTTATCCAAAAAATTCCCCGATTTGATTATTGACCCTGTTCTTGAAATGAAAAAGCAAAAAGATTCTGTAAAATTATTTTACCGTTTGGATAATCATTGGAATTACCGGTCAGGCTACTTGACTGCTCAAATATTGTTATCCACAATTAGAAAAGATTTTCCCAATGCCCATATCCCTAATATTTCTGAACATCAATGGAAATATGATACCATACAAAAAGGAATTCATTATAATGTATTGGGTATAAAAGACCTTTGGGAAATAGAGCAAACTCCTGTTTTTCCTCAACATTTTGCCCAAAGAGCTAAAAGTTACGGTTTTCCACCTGTTAAAGGATTTGCTTATCCATGGGATTATGAATGGCGATTTGTAAACGACACTTTGCCAGATGGTTTAAGGATATTATTTATTAGAGATTCTTTTGGACACCAAATCACCCCTTTTGTTCAAGATTGTTTCAAAGAAAGTGTGTTTATATTTGACGCATGGCAATATAAACTTAATGAAGATATTATCTTAGCATACAAACCTGATATCGTTATATTCTTAGGGTTAGAAACACATATTGAGTCTTTTATTAAAAAATAGAGTATTTTCAATGTGTTTTATTTATGTGCAAACCAAGAATTGAAAATAATTAGTTTTTTACTTTGTCTTTACAAGAAAACCTCAAATATTGCCATTATTTTTTAAAATGAGCACAACTAAATATTTAGGTTTTTCTTCCTGACACTAAAGTGGGAAATAAATTACACCAACTTTAATCTTTATATTCTATGATTTGTTATAATCATAAGTGGTATTTGCTCTTGTCTAAGAGTGTCCAAAAGCTACAATTCTTATCATTTTCAGGTTTAGTACTACCCAACGATAAGCTTGTATAATCCAGTTTTTTCTCCTTCTTTTTGTTCTTTTAGTAGGAACTGATGCATAAGCAAATTCTGAATAACCTTTATCAAAACTTCTTTTATTATGTAATTTTTCCATGATTTCTTAATTTAATGATTTAAAAAAAAACTTTCATTTTTATTCCGGAAGTAAATACCAGAATGGGTATCCCTTGGCTTTATGCAAGAACATATAGTGCATAAACCACTTCATCCAGTGTCCTGCTAATCCGGGTTCTCCCATGGTATATTTAGTTGACCTTCCAAATTCAGGATACTTTTCCCAATCCTGTACTATCGGAAAAACAGTCATTGTTGCTGCTGCTCCGTTAGTAAGACCGTAACCTGCCGATATCACACAAGCCGCTCCCATTCTTGCCATTGAAGCTCTATGTTTAATCTGAGGTTTCCCTGTTTTTATCCAGTTCTTTATATTTTGTGCTACGATTTTACCAATTACACCTGACGGCATTCCTGTTCTTGGAGGAGCAGGCGTTATCATAGTGCCATTAGGACTTTTTTGCGGTTTTGAAATGGTGTGTGGAGGCGCAAAAGCAATACCCGGCGCAAAAATATGCGGATAATCCGGATTTTGGTATGTTTCAGGCCAATCACTTGCTTTCCATTCTTCAAAAGATTTTGGTGTATAATCAGCATCAACAATCATAAATCCATTTGGCTTAAACAGTTTACTTGTAATGTCTTCTCCGTTTTTACCAAAAGCTTTAATACCTTGTCCTGAGAAAGCCGGAATAAGCATTGCGAAGTCATATTTTATTTCATGATAAGTACCATCTAAAAGCTCATAATATATAGTATCTTTATCTACTTTTTGAACTCCGGCTCTTTTTATCCAATGGATTCCTCTTTCTGCAAGGAAAGATTCCGCAAAAATCTTAGTAGGATTTATAAATCCTCCATAAGTGATATAAGCACCTCCCATTCCAAAATCTCCCAATTCATACTCATTAGAAATCCAGATTATATCGGCATATTCTTCAAGTCCGGCTTTCTTTATTTCAAAATAAACATTCAGAATATATTCAAAATCAGCGCCTTGGCAAGTAGCTGATGCATGTCCTGTTCCAACAACAATATTTTGTTTTTCGCCTTTTCTCATCTTATCCATTGTAATTTGAAGCTTTTCCCAAGCTTCTTCTGCGTGTGTATAAGAACATACTGAAACAGTATTACCGGCTGCAGGGCCAAGACCTTCTGTCTTATCAAATCTAAGCGCAGGACCTGTTGCATTAACAAGGAAATCGAAATCTACTTTTTCTATTTTTCCTTTATTTTCTTCATCAACGTATTCTATCGTTACATATCCTTTATCAAAACCTTCACCTCCATCAGGATGTATAGAGAGTGCTTTTGCTTGTTTGAAGTCGATATTCCATTTTTTGTATAACGGAGCTAACGGAAAGTACACTTGCTCAGCTTTCATTTTCCCAACTCCTACCCAAATATTAGAAGGTACCCATTGATAATTAGCATTTGGAGAAATCGCAACTATCTCATGCTTTTTCCCTAAATAATGCTGCAAATACGAATTCACTGTGTGTCCGGATATACCGGCACCCAATACTACTACTTTTGCCATGTTATTAAATTTTAAATGAAGATGAATAAAAACACAAACAAATATAATGAAAATATTAGACTAACCCAAAAAATTATGTCAAGTTGAATAATTTAATTTGCTGACAGGTAAAATAGCTCTTTATTTTATACTTATTTAGCCTCTGGAGTTACTGTTACAATGATGATTTATTTTACAACTGTTATCATTCCTTTTTTTATAACAGCTTTTTTTTGCAAATTCTCATCCAACAAATTAAATTTAATAAGGTAAGTATATGAACCCACAGGTACTAATTTATTATCATAAGTTCCATTCCAACCAGTTGCTATATCATTGGAAGCAAATAACATTTGTCCCCAACGATTAAAGATAAACATTTCATAATCTGTTATCCCTTCTATTCCTTCTTTAATTTTAAACACTCTGTTTTCTTGAATAATAGAAGTTGGATTTATAGCATTAGGTAAATTAAGCTTTATCATTGAAACCATAATTGTATCTGAATTTATACAGCAATTATCATCCTCTACCCTAACAATATATTCCCCTGAATCATGTGCATAAAAAACCGAATCAGTAGAACCTAAATCCAACCAATCATATGCGTAATAATTACCCGGATACAATTCAACAGACGATTCTGAGATTACAAACCTATCTTCCCCTAAATCAGGTCGAGGCAATTCATGTATTATTACAGAATCTGTGTATACGTAATGTATCCCTTCCGATTCAATATCCATCGTAACCCAATAAGTACCAGATTGTGAATACTCATGTGTGGGATGCATAAAATCTGAAATATCTGATACGCCATCAGCATCTCCAAAATCCCAAGTTATATTATCTATATTCAATGGATTAACCACCTCAAATGTCGTAACATCATTATAACATTTCATATCATAAATAAATACCGGAATGTCTAAAAAATTTGCCGGAAATGTTGTCACATTCTTTGCCCCAATAACTTGATTAATTTCTATTGCATTTTCATGATAATTACACAATGTCCCTTTTCTTTCAGGATTATCTATCCTTCCTATAAAGGCTCCTCCCTCATGAGAAACTAAAATTCTTCTACCTGCTGTAAGCTGTAATCCTTGCACATCCTTTTCCATATCATCATTAATTACAACGGCTGATTGTAATATTGAAACAGCATCGGTATTATTTTTTATATCAAATTGTATAAGTTCATTGTCTTTTATTCCTCCCAATTGTGAATGAGTTGCTGTAACATACAGATATTCTCCTTCCGGAGAAAATTCTACTCCAAAAGCTCCCAATAAAATATTATCTTCAGAACCGGATAACGTAATTGGGTTAGAAAGCACCCCTGTTTCACTATCAAAATCAAAAATCTCAACAATTCCATCTCCCGTAAGTGCTACTGCTAGTCTTGTTCCATCCGGAGATATTTTCATAACACCCGTTGAATTTTGAGATTCATATACTAAAGGATTATCTATTTCTGAATCAGTATAATTATGAACGTAACCTATAGATTGAACACGTGGAGGAGCTGTAATTGTAGTTGTATCAGTGGCATCATATATATAAAAGTTATTATCTCCCCAACCATGAGCTATAACCCACATACCGTTACTATTTTTCTTCTTTATAGCTGCTATTTTTTCTGTACAATGAGGTAATAAATTGATATTTTTTTTACGTACATAATACCCTTCACTGGCATTATATTCAATCAAACTATAATGTAATCCTTTATCTTTTAAATCTTCTATTGGGATACGATTAGGAATATCTGTTGTGAAAACAAAAAATTGATGAGTTAATTTATCTTCCGATACTTCTTTATCAAAATTTAAAGGCACGAATATAGCCGATTGAGCACTACCTGAATTCCCCTCAACACCTCCGTTATTTAAGGGTTGAAAATCATTTCCAAACAATGTTTTTCCATTACAGATTAACAATAACTCCCCAGAGTGAGTAGATATTGCCCCATTACCTTTTGAAAAGGGAATCGAATAACCTTTACTAATCACTTCTTCTCCTTCTTTATTAGTATGTATTATTTTATCCGGAACAAGAATAATATTACTTGCTTCTTCAGGTAAGATATACGAACATCTATTTTGAGATAAGACAATAGTTGTAGAAAAAACCATTACAATTACTAACAAAAAAAATCTTTTTAAAATATACGTCTTAATCATTTAACAATTATTTTTTTACTTGCTTTTACTTCTCCATCTGAAATGGTAATCAGATAAATCCCTCTTGAAAAAGTGTTTAAATTTATTTTTATTGCTGTATTTTTATACGCTTCTTTATTATAGGTAGATTGATAGATTAAATTACCTGCTATATCATTTATTTCAAGTAAAATATCATCATTTTTAAAAGCTCCTTCTAACTTTACATATAAATTATCTCTTGTAGGAACAGGATAGATAGAAAAGTCATCCGGATTAACCTCTATAATATTATCACAAGCATTATAAGCAAATACAATGGTTATTTGTGAATTATTTACACATCCTTTAGAATTTGTCACCTCTACACCATAGGTTTGCATAGAAAAAGCTAAACCAGAAGAATACACTTTTTTTACAGAATCTATGGTTGCATTTTCCCAATAATATGATGACGGATCCGGTTGTGTTGCTTTTAATAACAAAGTGTCATTAACACATACTTCTACCGTATCTGTTCCTATAATTGTAGTCCCTTCAGGAATAAGATTTATATAGGGCAAAGGATTAACCACTACTTTAGCTTCTGTATCAACAGTATTATATCCATCTTCTACAATAAGGGTATAGATTGTTGTTCGTATTGGAGTTACAATTAAATCCTTAGACTGAGAAATAATTTCATCTCCTTTTTTCCATGTATAAGAATAATCTTCCGAACCACCCGAAGGTAATGCTTTTAAAACACATGTATCTCCTAAACAAATTTGAGAAGGCTCTGCATCAATATTTACAAACAATGTTGTTCCTGTTAAAGATACAAATACATTATCTGTATGGCTCTTACATCCTTTACTATCTGTTACTTCTAATTCAAATTCTACAGGATTATAAATATTTTTAGTGGTTGGATTAGGAATATCATTTGAATTCAGCAATGGATTATCCTGCCATTTGTACATATATTCTCCTGTACCACTGGAAACCGAAGCATTTAACTGTGTTGACGTCCCATAAGGAATAGAAAAATCTTCCCCTGCATTGGCTATAGGTAATGGATTTACAGTAATAATTATTTCTGCATTGACTGTATTATATCCATCATTTATTTCTACTATATATTTTGTGGTTTCCAAAGGCTCAATATAAGGATTATAAATATCCGAAGTAAATCCTGCCGGTTCTGATGTCCAATTATAAATATAATTTCCACTTCCTCCGGAAGCCTGAGCTATCAATTGAATCCTCTTCCCCAAACATATTTCTTGTTCATCTGCTATAATTGTAGTTCCTAATGTACCACCTGTAACTGTAACTAATTTGCTGTCTTCACTTTTACATCCTGTGAATTTATGAATTACTTCCAAAGTATATTCAACACTTTCTTCTAAATTAACAGTATTTGGAGAAAGAATTGTATCATTATCTACCTTATCTGAAGGAAACCATCTAACATGATAATCGGAAACATCTCCACTAAGAATCATGCCATTTAATTGTGTACTTGTGCCATAAGGAATACTCTCATCTGAACCAGCTTCTATTTCAGGTAATGGATTTACTGTAATCTCTATTTCCGCATTAATTGTATTATAGCCATCACTTATTTCTACCATATATGTTGTGGTTTCCAAAGGCTGAACGTAAGGATTATAAATATCTGAAGTAAATCCTGTCGGTTCTGACGTCCAATTGTAAGTATAATTCCCACTTCCTCCGGAAGCTTGGGCGGTTAATTGAACTCCTTCATCTCCCAAACATATTTCTTGTTCATCTGCTACAATCGCAGCTCCTAAAATACTACCTGTAACTGTAACTACTTTGCTGTCTTCACTTTTACATCCTGTGACTTTATGAGTTACTTCCAAAGTATATTCAACACTTTCTTCTAAATTAACAGTATTTGGAGAAAGAATTGTATCATTATCCACCTTATCTGAAGGGAACCATCTAACATGATAATCGGAAACATCTCCACTAAGAATCATACCGTTTAATTGGGTACTTGTGCCATAAGGAATACTTTCATCTGAGCCAGCTTCTATTTCGGGTAATGGATTTACTGTAATCTCTATTTCCGCATTAATTGTATTATAGCCATCACTTATTTCTACCATATATATTGTGGTTTCCAAAGGCTGAACGTAAGGATTATAAATATCCGAAGTAAATCCTGCCGGTTCTGACATCCAATTGTAAGTATAATTTCCACTTCCTCCGGAAGCTTGGGCGGTTAATTGAACTTCATTACCTAAACAAATCAACTGATTATCAGCTATAATATCAATTCCTAAAGCACTACCTGTAACTGTAACTACTTTACTATCTTCACTTTTACATCCTGTGACTTTATGAGTTACTTCCAAAGTATATTCAACACTTTCTTCTAAATTAACAGTATTTGGAGAAAGAATTGTATCATTGTCCACCTTATCTGAAGGAAACCATCTAACATGATAATCGGAAACATCTCCACTAAGAATCATACCGTTTAATTGGGTACTTGTGCCATAAGGAATACTTTCATCTGAACCAGCTTCTATCTCTGGTAATGAGTTAACAACTACATTGTAAATTGCCTGTTCACTATCTTGACCATTAAGATGTACTACTAAAGAATATTCTCCGGCATACTCTTCTGTTACATTAGGAATAACAATATCTTGTTCCGTAGATGTAAAACCATTAGGCCCTTCCCATGTAAAAGTTGCACCACTAATCGCATTTGCCGAAAGTGTTAGTGTATCACCCCAACAAACAGGTGCATTACCTATAATCTGACCCGGTAAAATACCACAATCTGTAGTACCTTCTCCTTCCTCTTTTTCAAATAGAATATTACATTCTTCATTAGAATAATTGGTAATCAGCAAAATATAATATTCTCCAGTTTGCGAAAATGAAGGAATATCACAATATTCTACAGGATCTGCTGAATAACTACAATCCACTTGCATATCACTTGTTAACCCCCACGGGCACGGTTCATAAGGGTCATCAAAAGGTCCCCAACAAATAAAATCCACATCTTTTGGCGGTTGGGTATAGATTTTTATCCTGATATCTCCAGGGTTTCCTATACGCATATGATACCATGCAGAATTGGGTTGACTTCCCAAACATCCATAACTCGGACCAATTTCAGCATTTCCTACATCTGTTGATGCGGGAAATTCATAACTCGTTCCAGTACAAAATGGATTTGACTTATAACAAGAATCTGCCTGAGCCTCTTCTTCTCTATAAAACTGGGCTTGAATGATTGTTGGAAAAAATAATAAAAAAAACAGTGAAATGTATATTCTTTGCATGATAAAGTTAATTTTATAAAATTACGATTATGTAATTATTTAGTAAATTTATCATGAATTTTCAACCACTGTTTTTTTTCTTTTTCAGACATCTTTTTAGCTCTGGACTCTGTATCTAATTTTTCCCCTAAAATTAAAGCTTTAATGTGAGTATCCGATTTATCTTCAAAACTTGATACTAAAAATGAATCACTATCTAAATTTTTATCACATACAATAACATCATCAATTTGATAAAGTTGATTTACAAAATATACCTTTTCAAATTTTGTTTTGAATTGTGTAAAGTCTATCGCGAAAAAATTTTTATGATTACTTGACTTCAAATAGGTAATAAAATTATGTTTTTCTTCAACTTTATCCTGAGATAACACCTTAAAATTCAACAAAATTGAAAAAAGAAAGATTATAGTTACTATTTTTTTCATTTATCTAATATTTTTAAAATTACACGGTCATATTATTTTGCTCATAAAAGTAATAAAAATAAACAACTTATGATTATTTTATTAATAATTTAACTTTTACAAGTTGAATAACTACCCAAAAACGGAGTGCAAAGAAGAACGTTCGTGATTTATATCACTTTGGTTACACTTGATTGACAAACAAAATTGAAATAGGTACAACCAAATGCAACCAAAATAGTGGGTAGAGAAAATCTTTTTTTCAAAAAGATTATTTAACAATTATTTTCCTACTTGCTTTTACTTCCCCATCCGAGATAGTAATCAAATAAGTTCCTATTGCAAAAGATTTTAAATTTATTTTTATTGCTGTATCTTTATATATTTCTTTTTTATATGTAGATTGATAAATTAAATTACCTCCTACATCATTTATCTCAAATAAAATATCATTTTTAAACTCCGCTCCTAACTTCACATATAAATTATCTTTTGTCGGTATCGGATAGATAAAAATATTATCCGGATTTATCTCTATAATATTATCACAAGCATTATAAGTAAAAGCAATAGTTACTTGTGCATTGTTCACACATCCTTTAGAGTTTATTACCTCTACACCATAGGTTTGCATAGAAAATGTTAATCCCGAAGAATACACTCTCTTTACAGAATCTATAATCCCATTTCCCCAGTAATATGATGACGGATTAGGTTGTGTGGCTCTTAATAATAAAGTATCAGTAGCACAAGCCTCTATTGTATCTGTTCCAAGAAATGAAGTTCCTTCAGGAATAAGATTTATATAAGGTAAAGGATTAACAACTACTTTGACTTCTTTATTAACCGTATTATAGCCATCATCTACAATAAGGGTATATATTGTTGTTAATGCTGGAGTTACAATTAAATCTTGAGATTGAGCAATAATATCTTCTCCCCTTTTCCATGTATAAGAATAATTCTCAGAACCTCCCGAAGGCAATGCTTTTAAAACACATGTATCTCCTAAACAAATTTGAGGAGGACTTACCTCAACATTTGTAAACAATGCGGTTCCTGTTAAAGACACAAACACATTATCTATATGGCTTTTACACCCTTTACTATCTGTTACTTCCAATTTAAACTCCATAGGGTCATAAATATTCTTAGTTGTAGGATTAGGTATATTATCCGAATTTAAAAATGTATCGTCTAACCATTTGTACATATAATCTCCGGTACCATTAGATGCCGAAGCATTTAACTGTGTTGATGTGCCATGAGGAATGGAAAAATCATCTCCTGCATTGGCAGATTTCCACCTTATATTTTGTGGTTTCTGAAGGTTCAATATAAGGGTTGTAAATATCCGAAGTAAATCCTTCCGGTTCTGATGTCCAACTATAAGTATAGTCCCCACTTCCTCCGGAAGTTTGAGCTCTTAATTGAATTTGATCTCCCAAACAAACCTCTTGATTATCTACGACAATCTCAGTTCCTAAAGCTCCCCCTGTAATTGTAACTACTTTATTATCTTCTTTTTTACATCCTGTTATCTTTTGTGTTACGGCTAACGTGTATTCTACACTTTCTTCTAAGTTAACCGTATTTGGCGAAAGGATAGAATCATTATCCACTTTATCTGCAGGAAGCCACCTAACATGATGAGCCGAAACTTCTCCATTAAGAATTACCCCATTTAATTGGGTGTTTGTTCCATAAGGAATACTTTCGTCTTCTCCTGCTTCTATTTCCGGCAATGAATTAACCACTACATTATAAGTGGTAGTATCACTATCTTCCCCGTTAAGATGTACCACTAAAGAGTATTCTCCGGCATTTTCTTCTGTTACATTAGGAATCACAATATTTTGTTCCGTAGATGAAAATCCATTAGGCCCCTCCCATGTAAAAGTTGCTCCACTAATCGTATTTGCCGAAAGGGTTAAAGTATCTCCCCAACAAACAGGTGCATTCCCTATAATTTGTCCCGGTAAGATGCCGCAATCAGTGGTTCCCTCTCCTTCCACTTTTTCAAATAGAATATTACATTCTTTATTAGAAAAATTAGTAATCAGTAAAATATAATATTCTCCTGTTTGTGCCGATGAAGGAATCTCACAATATTCTTCAGCACTTGATGAATAACTACAGTCCACTTCCATATCATTTGTTAAGCTTCCCTGGCATGGCTCATACGGATCATCAAAAGGACCCCAACAAATAAAATCCACATCTTTTGGCGGTTGGGTGTAAATCTTTATTTTGATATTTCCCGAATTTGCTATACGCATGTGATACCATGCAGAATTGGGTTGAGAGTCCAGACATCCATAATCAGGTCCTTCTTCGGCTTCTCCAACATTTGTTGATGCCGGAAATTCATAACTCGTTCCGGTACAAAAAGGATTAGATTTATAACATGAATCAGCTTGCACTTCTCCATCTTTATGGAGTTGTGCTTGAATAATTGTTGGTAAAAACAATAAAAAGAGAAATAAAATATATACTTTTTTCATGGTAAAATTAGTTTTATGTATAAAATTCTAATCAAATAATTATTTTGTAAATTTATTATGATTTTTCAATCATTATCTTTTTTCTTTTTAATATATAACTTCCCAAAGTTAAAAAAACTAACGTTTTTTTCTCAACACTTCTTCCCTATAAATAAAAAACATTAAAAATCCACTCAATGCTAAATTAAGCAATATTAATGTTGCATTATCATTATAACTCCCAAAATCTTCATAGGTCATGGATAAATGATTTACATTGGCATAATATGCCACTACAACAGCTGATGCGTTATTAACAAAATGCCCGAAAATAGACAACCATAACGATTTGCTCCAGTAAAAATAATATCCAAACATAATGCCTAGCAACATTCGAGGAAAGAAACCAAAAAACTGAAAATGAAAAGCACTAAATAAAAAACCTGTAAAAAATATTGCAACATGCGCATTTTTAAACCATTTCACAAATATCTTTTGTAACACTCCTCTAAAAAATAGCTCTTCACCAATAGCCGGCATCAAAGCAATAATAAACAAATTGGAAAGCAGGTTGGGAATAGAAGTTCCTTCCAGTAGTTTTTGAGTAATCATTTGACTTTTTTCTTCCTGCGCCACCAACCAATCATAAATAGGTTTCAAAGATTCCGGAAATTGAATACTCTGATTCCAAACTGCCAATATATTAATAACAGGCAGAATTGTAAAGGTTAGTAAAAACACGAAAAAATAAGTTTTATAAGTCGCTGAAGTATTTAATTGTAAAGGTTTTACAATCTTTCTTTCTAAAATAAAATAAAATAACAAAGGCGGAACAACAAACAATCCCAATTGACTAATAAACTGAAAATATTTGAGTAAATTAATATCTTTATATCCGGATAATAAATGTTGTATTTCAGCCCTGGAAACCCAAAAAATAGGCTGAGCCAATAAAATTCCCAACAGATAAAAAATTGAAATTCCCAACAAGGATAATCCTATAAAAAGTAAAATTTGTAAAAACGGATTGACACTCTCTTTGGTTTGTTGCATATAAAATCTTTTGACGTTATTTAACTGTAAAAATAATAATTTAATTTCATCCTATCATAAATTTTCCACATAAAAAGAAATCAAATAAATCAATAAAAGACAAAGATACTGAATTTAAATCAACAATCTTTCATGAAAATGAATACAAGTAAAAAAATACTTTTAATCATCACTTAATCTAACGCAAACAAAAGAACAAAAAGACACATTCACATTTTAAACTAAAATTTTATTTGCTAATCCACGATAAATTTCGTATATTTGCAAATTATTTATGCCTATTCGTGAATTTTTAACAAAAAAAGTGTATGAAATTATCTAAATTCAAATATAATTTACCTAAAGAACTTATTGCTTCAGAACCCGCTGCAGAAAGGGACAATTCTAGGTTAATGGTATTGCACAGAGATACTCAAAAAATTGAACATCGACACTTTTACGACATTGTTGAATATTTTAATGATGGGGATGTGTTTATAACCAATAACACTAAAGTTTTTCCGGCTGTGCTTAGCGGAGAAAAAGAAAAAACCGGTGCTAAAATCAAGGTTTTCTTACTACGAGAATTAAATCCTGAAACCAGACTTTGGGACGTATTGGTAGATCCTGCAAGAAAAATAAGAATTGGCAATAAGTTATATTTTGGCGAAAATGAAGAACTTGTAGCTGAGGTAATTGACAATACTACTTCACGTGGAAGAACCTTACGTTTTTTATTTGACGGAACACATGACGAGTTCAAAGAAATTATTTATGCATTGGGAGAAACACCTGTACCACCTGAAATACAAAAGGTTAGAGGAATATTACCAATGGATAAAGAACGTTATCAAACTATTTATGCTAAAGAAGAAGGCGCAGTAGCTGCACCTACAGCCGGTATGCACTTTAGCCGAGAACTAATGAAAAAATTAGAAATTCTTGGAGTAGATTTTGCTGAAATCACCTTACATGCTGGATTGGGAAACTTTAGAGACATTGACGTTGAAGACCTTACAAAACATAAAACCGATTCGGAAAAAGCCATCATTGGCGAAGAAGCAGTAAGAATTGTCAACAATGCCAAAGAAAACAAAAAAAGGGTTTGCGCTATTGGTACTACAACCATGAAAGCAATAGAATCGTCCGTAACTATTTCCGGCAGACTAAAACCTTATAATAATTGGTCGAATCGTTTTATTTTTCCACCTTATGATTTTAGTATTGCCGATGCTTTTATTACAAATTTCCATCTTCCTAAATCTCCAATGATTATGATGGCTTGCGCCTTTGGCGGATATGATTTTGTAATGAAAGCTTACAAAGAAGCTGTAAAAGAAAAATATAAATTTTTCACTTACGGAGACGCCATGCTTATCATATAAAGCACGAAAAATTTCTTGTAAATTGATATAATTCATGATGAATTACTATGCATTAATTGTTGCCGGAGGTATTGGAAAGCGTATGCAATCCGAAGTGCCTAAGCAGTTCATTTTATTGAACAACAAACCTATTTTAATGCACACCATAGAAAAATTCTATCATCTTACAGCTATTTCTTGTAATATTCTTTTGGTTTTGCCCAAAATACACATTCCTCAATGGAAAAATCTTTGTGAAAAATACGATTTTAATATTCCGCATCAAATTATCGAAGGCGGAAAGGAACGGTTTTACTCTGTTAAGAATGGATTAGATACCCTTTCGGGAAATGGATTGATTGCTATTCATGACGGCGTAAGACCTTTTGTGTCAGATGAAGTAATCTATAAGGCTTTTAAAACGGCAAAAGAAAAAGGTAATGCTATTCCGGCTATTCCTTTAACTGAATCTATTAGAAAAGTATCCGAAACTAGAAATCAATCTGTTCTACGTTCTGATTATCGTTTGATACAAACACCACAAACTTTTCAACTTGAACAAATCAAAAAAGCCTATAACCTACCCTATGATACTGCTTATACCGATGATGCGTCAGTATTAGAAAAATATGGTCAATCCATCAACCTTATTGATGGAAATAAAGAAAATATTAAAATAACCACTCCATTTGACTTAAAAATAGGTGAAGTGATTTTAAAGGCATCAGAAAAGTGTTAGACTACTATCCAAACTAAATAACTTTTATTGAATTTTTTGACTAATTTTTGAACGTAGGACATCAATGGCTATTTCATTTCTTCCACCTTGAGGCAAAATAATGTCGGCATATTTTTTTGAAGGTTCAATAAACTGATCGTGCATAGGCTTTACCAATTTTTCATAATGAGAAATAACTTCATCAACATTCCTTCCTCTCTCCAATCGGTCTCTATTCAAAATCCGAATAAAACGATTATCGGCAGGCGCATCCACAAATACTTTTAAATCCATTAAATCACGTAATTCTTTCTGTGCCAATACAAAAATACCCTCAATAATCACAACTGATGCCGGAGCAACTGTTATTGTCTCTTTCTGTCTTGTGCAAGTAAGGTAAGAGTAAATCGGCATTTCTACAGATTGTCCATTTCTTAATAAATGAAGATGTTGGATTAGCAATTCAAACTCCACAGACGAAGGGTGGTCAAAGTTTATTTTTTTTCTTTCCGACATCGGTAAATGACTACTATCTTTATAGTATGCATCTTGCGAAATAATCGAAACCCTGCTTTCAGGGATATTATCTATTAATTTTTTTGCTGCCGTTGTCTTTCCTGAGCCCGAACCACCGGCAATTCCTATGATAAACACAAATAATTATTTTATGAGAATTACACCATTTAATTTTAATGACGGTAAATATAGCCTTTTTTTATGAAAATATTAGCAATATCATTCATTTTTTACACCGAACTCAATATTTTTTCTTCCACCTTTATATCATTAAAATAAATTTCTATTTCATGACCTTCACCTGAAAACTCAGCTCTAAAAACCAATTGCTCTTCATCATAACAATTATTTTCAAGTCCTATCTCAAAAGCAATCAAATCTCTGCTCATATCCTGCAATCCTTGAGCAATATTATATTCCCTTACATTTTCAAAAGAAAAATGAAATTCTCTATCATGATAAGCTCCCAAAAAAACAAGATAAATATCTGCATTTCTATTTTCAATATCAGTATCAATATCAACTTTTTTCAACCAACTATCATGTAAACTCTGTTTGGAAAAATTATGACGATTAACATCTGAAACAAAATCATATACTACCTTTGGCAGCCTACTTTCTATCTTTTTTAGGTATGAGAGATAATTCTCAAAACTTTTCCCTCTATGAGCCTCATTATACTTCATAGTTTATTCCTGCTTAGCTAAATTAAACATAAATAATTCCATTTTATTAATTTTCAATGGTATTTTTTACTCCCAAATTAATTTGGGATTTGCCCTTGGAACAAGGTATTTTACTTCTTCTATTTTGCGTATTATGGTTCCGGTTACATTATTTTCTTCCAGTTTATTTTTTAGTCGTTCTGAGATATAGGTCATATCCGAAAATAGAGGAATTTCAAACAAATCTAATGAGAAATTAAATTTGTTATTAAACACTATTTCCTCGGGTTTATTAAAGCTTAAAAAATTATTTTCTAAAATTTCAATTTGAGTTTTATTTTTCTCCGCTAACTTTTTTGTTGCAGAAAGTTCCTCAATTTGTTTTATTAACTGTCCATTTCTTAAAGGTAAATTAATAATATCAATACTATTTTTTACACTCTCTGTAATGGCATTGTTTTTATTTGTAATTAGAATTTCTGTTTTTTCATAATCAATAGTATCCAAAATATCACTGATATGGTAAAAATCATAATGAAATGCATAATAATTTTCAGAAACTTTCTTTCTTTTTCTTGGCAGAAAAACATCTACATTGAAAAACCGATGTTCCGGTAAATTTGATTCTAACAGAATATTCTTCACTTTCTCAGTAATACAGAATTTGTCAACCGGACCAAAAATAAAATCATTTAACGCATTAAAATCAGGGTCGTCATAAATTCTTGTTTCAAGTTTTAAATCAGGTATTTCTTTAGGATATCTGTTATTTTCTTTGATATAATCATTCAAAGAAAAATCAGGTTTATTCTTCCAATATCTATCTGAAAATTCAGCAGAACTGGCATCGTCTATTATTAAAATAAAATATTTTGTATTCATCTTGGGATTATTTTATTATTGTAAAATAAGCATATAAGCCATATTAAATTTAATCTATAAACATTAAAAATCAAATATTTGCAATAAATTAGTAAGTTAACCAAAAAACATTATTTTTTATTCTGATTTTAACTTAGTTTTTTCTTTGGATTGTAGTTTTTGTTTCTTTCTAACAATATAAAGTCCAAAATTGAAAAGCAACAGTACACATAACAACCCTAACTTACCTAAAGCGATACTAATTAATTGTTTATCTATAATTTTTCCGACATAAATTGATGAATAATACCAAATTGGTACTACCAAAAACATCAGAAAAACAAGTAATTTGATAATATTTGTTTTAGAGTGAATAATTCCTAATTGCACACTCATCATAAAAAGCAATAACATTGATAATGGAATAAAAAACATTTGCCAAATTTTGTGCATATTCATTGTCAATTTCTGTTTGATGCTATTGACCTCATGTTTTGTCATCATTATTTGTCTTTCCAGATATTTTACAGGGTAATGATAACCATTCCATTTGGCTGTATGATTTTCAAAGTCCATCTTTGTAAACCCAATATAAGACAATGCATTATTAGCAAACAAACTATCCAAAGTTTCCGGAGAAGCATTGGTTTTCAGATATTTTTTCAAATGTTCTTTACTATTTCGTATTTCATGTTTAAGAGAATCATTAATTGCTATAATGCCACCAATATTTTCTGTCATTGCTTTACCCTTAAAAAGAGATAAATTTGATTTTTCAAGTTTTTTACCTGGAGCTGTATGTTGCATATCGTATAATAATGACACAAAATGCAAATTGATATTAGGTTGAATGAAAGCTGCAAAAACCCAAAGAAATAAGCTGAATAAGGCAACTACAATCATATCTTTAAGGAATAAAAATTTTAAATATTGATTGTCTTTGGATAGTTTTCGATAAAGAATAGTACCGGCAATTATTGTAGGAAAAGCCAAAGCCGTTGGCAATAGATTTCCTGTTGATAAAATAATCAATTTAGCAATAATTTGATAGTCAAATCCTTTATTAAAAATATCTGAAGCGTATTCTGATAATAAAAGTACCACCATTAGCATTAAAAATGCAAATAATAATATTAAGAACAGAAACAAGCCTTTTTTATTTAATACAGGAGGTATTTGCAATTTCATATTATCCTTTTTATTGTTATTTTCAACTGTTTTTATTGGCTAAATTAAGTAAAAAACATCATTTTATTTTAATGATTACCCTAAAGACTAAATGGTATAATTAGAAGTTGAATCAATAATCGCTATTATTTTCCTTGCTTTTTCTCTATAACAATTATTTGTTATAAGAGCATCTATTGTAGAAATATTAATCTTTACCACATCAATTGTATTCAAAAATAACGAGTAATAAAAATCTTCATCCATATTATATTCTTCCCAATTTATCTCTTCTTGTTCTTCATTTTCATATTCTTTCCAAAGGTATTGTTCACTTAAAAGTTCATTTAAAGATTTTATATCTTTTTCAATGGTATTTTCTTTAAAAAAATCCAATTGAAATCTTACCGCTTCAAGGCTAATTAAAATCACATCTAAAATAGGATTTAAATCGGCATCAAGTCTTTTCTTTTCCATTGCTAAAATACGTAGCAAAAAAATTAAAGTAAAAGGAGTTGCCAACATAATATTACTTTGATGTTCAATATTTTTTCTAAGCTCTGTAATTGCTTTATTTCTATTGTCTTTATTTTTAGAAATAAGTGCTATAAATAATTTAGGATAGTTTGTTGCTCTCCCATAAACATGTACAATTCTATGCCAAGGAATATCGTTTATCCCTGCAAACAGACAAAATTCTTTGTTATTCTTCATAAGATACAGTGCCATTTAATACTTTTATCAAAACTATATCAGACGAATTTTCCGGTGTTAATATAACCGGTTTCTGTAATAAGTTGGATAAGTTTTTCATATATTCAACTACAGTTTTGTGATCTTTAATGGTGTTGATTTCTTTGGGATCAATATCATTCTCAAATTCTGTTGGCGTAAAAAAATGATTGTTAATTTGAATGTTATCAATAAAAATTTTAGCTGTTACACAAACATCTTCACTCCCATTCCAATATGCCGTTATAATTTTAAAATCAATTTTACTTTCATTGACTTGTGTTTGTGTATTAAAAAACTCAATACGATAATTGTCGTTTACATAATCAACCCATTTTTTATTATCTGAAAGAATTGTATTCAACACATAAATATCACGAAAAGAACCATCTCTATAGTAAATATTTTCTTTTAATTTATCCCAATTCATGTTTATTTTCTAGTTAAAGGTTAAAACCCTGCAATTTCATTGCAGTTACTTTAGTTTCTATAAATTTTTTATCTTTGCTTTATGTCAGATTATCGTAAA
>PDWJ01001633.1_pt1 | contig 28522 bp, 21 predicted proteins | sample 1430881 | NCBI WGS metagenome assembly PDWJ01 (sample SAMN01162460, study PRJNA174530) | Oral metagenome, whole genome shotgun sequencing project. | biome: Marine environment; feature: Marine mammal; material: Swab sample of the gingival sulcus; isolation source: swab sample of gingival sulcus...
TATTTTTGCGCCGCCAGAAAGCAAGTTCCCTCTCAGAAAAGATTTGGCTCGCGCCCTGCGATTGGGCGATATGGTGCAGTTCAAAACCGCCATTCATGCCCTGTTTGCTGCCATTCCCTATCACAATTACACAAAAAACGATATTGCCCGTTATGAAGGCTTTTACGCCAGCGTGATCTTTGCCTGGCTCTCTTCTGTTCCCTTACAGCTTGTTGTCGAAGACTGCACCAACAAGGGCCGTATTGATATGAGCGTGGAAACAGACGACTTTATTTACCTGATTGAATTCAAGGTGGATATGCCGGAAGAAAAGGCCCTTGCCCAGATCAAAACCAAAGGTTACGCGGAAAAATATCAGTCAAAGAACAAAAAGAGTGTGCTGATTGGCATTGGGTTTTCCAGCGAGGAAAAAAATGTGACGGAATTTGTGTGGGAAATGGCATCGGACAAATAAACAGGAAAAAGATTATGGCACCAGGGAAATCCCATACCCCCGTCAGGACATCCTGGAATTTTTTGAAAGAGCTCAATGGCACATCACCGCTTGAAAATTTAGAGCACACTATTTTGGGATCAGGGATTGAGATTATTACCAGTGATATGGTTGCGGATCGTTCCTGTGTGAGTTTTTTGTCCCATAGACGGGCCTGCACCTATTATTTTTTCTTTCAACCTGGCGGGGCACGCCTCAGGTGAGTTTTCCTTTTCCATCGGAAAAAAGGACAGCATTACATGCGAACCTGGTGACACCATTATCTCCTTTACACCGGATTCCCATTGGAAGTCCAAGATCTTTGCCTTTGAGCATTACCGAACGCTGAATATCTATATTGATCCTAACTGCCTTTGTGAAAAAACTGGAGAATAAACCGGATTCTCTTCCAGCCGGATTCCGTGAAATGTTTCAAAACCAGGGAAAGCCCTGTATCAAAACACCCTTTATCCTGAAAAGAAAAATTTCTCCCATGACTCGTCTGACAGTAAATCAGATATTCAACTGCCCGTACAAAGGGGCGTTACGGAAGCTGTACCTGGAATGCAAATCCATGGAGCTGTTGGTTTGTCAGCTTGGAGATATGGCTCAGGAGCCTGTCCACAACGCTTCTTATTTTTCTTTGCATTCCCTGGACAGAGAGCGCATCCACTTTGCACGGGAAATACTGACCAGGGATATGGGCCAGCCTCCTTCTTTGCACGAACTGGCAAAAAAAAGCGGATTAAACGAAAACAAGCTTAATCAGGGATTCCGGCAGGAATTTGGCATGACGGTCTATCAATATTATCAGCAATACAGAATCATCTGTTCCCAGGAACTCCTGGATGAGGGACGGCTGGATCTGGACGAGATAGCTCAGGTTCTTGGATTTTCTGACACCTCTCACTTTATCAGGCAGTTTAAAAGATATTTTGGAATTACTCCGGGCGCCTATCTGAAAAGCGGCCTGCCACACCCGTAGCGGTTTTTCCTTTCTGCCTTCTTCTCCTCTATCTTTCCGCATATCATTATTGATAATATTCCATAATAATAAGGGAATATTCTATACCTGAAATAAAAATCAGCATATGTTTCAACAAAGTTTTTTAATGAATACAATTATTATTGGTATTGCAAAAATAAACATTCAAAAAGGAATAAAGGGATGAAAAAAAATTGTCTCGTTCTCTGTTGTTTGTTGTCGGGGGACAGGTGCCCTTGAAAGGGTGGGGAAAACTCAACGAACTCGAGTTGCTTCAAATTGTGTTTGTACATGATTTTCCTGTCGGAAGGTGCAAGGTTTTTGTGAAGAATCGATGAATTTCTATATGCCAAAAGTTAGCGGCTGTTCTTGAACAGGCCGAGAATACAGGGAAGGTATTGATTCGAAGAAAGGATGGTAGAACATTTGCCCTTATTCCTGAAAAAAATGTTACATCTCCCTTAAATGTGCCATCTATCAGGGCGAATATTACATCAAAAGAAATAGTTGATATCATTCGAGAGGGTAGGAAAAGATAGAACTCTGCGATATGAAGCCCAGTTGGCTTCCCGGCACTTGATGGCAACCCCGGGGCCCATCACTTCGCTGAGGCCGTAAATATAGACTGCATCAATGCCGAGGGCGTCTTCAAATTCTCTGCGCATGTAGTTTTTTCTAAGACCAGGGCTCTGCACCGAAGATACCGGACATGAAGCTCAGTTCCCTGCGGTCGATTCTCATTTCCCTATGGTACGGAACATCAGCACGCACCTGAATCAAGCGTTGTCAGTCGGGAGGCGGCCACGCGTTGAATTGGAAAAAGGAGGTTACCTGCCTTTTTAAAAGGCAATCCCCCGGCAGGGCGCTGCCGTGCCGGAGGCCGTTTTTTTACAGACTGTGCAGGGTTTCGCTGTCGATGACGCGAAGGTTGTTTTTCTGCAGGGTTTCAATGGCCCGTTCGGTATCGTCGAACCGGAAGATCATGATGGCGTTTTCGCCGGCCTGGCGAACGAATGCGTACATGTATTCCACGTTGATATCCGCTTGGCTCAGGACATCAAGGATCCGGTTCAGACCACCGGGCTTGTCTTCGACTTCAACGGCGATGACGTGGGTCTGGCCCACGGTGAATCCGGCGTCTTTCAGGACTTTTTCAGCTTCACGGGTGTTATCCACGATCAGCCGGAGCACGCCGAAGTCAGTGGTGTCGGCAAGTGACAACGCGCGAATGTTGATCTTGCTGGACGCCAGGATGGAAGAAACCTTGGCGATGCGTCCTGCCTTGTTTTCGAGAAAAATCGAAATCTGTTGTGACCGCATACATGACCTCCTTAAATCTTGCGTTTGTCAATGACACGTACGGCTTTTCCCTCACTTCGTGCAATGGATTTGGGTTCAACCAGTTTAACGGTTGCGGAAACGCCCAGGTACTCCTTGATGTTTTTGGAAATCTGTTTTTCCAGATACTGCATGTTTTTGATTTCATCGGAGAAAAGGTCACCCCGGACTTCCACGTTGACCGTAAGCCGGTCCAGGTTGTCGTTCCGGTCGACGACCAGTTGGTAGTGGGGTTCAATTTCAGACGATTTCATGAGAATGGATTCGATCTGCGACGGGAACACGTTGACCCCGCGGATAATGAGCATGTCATCGGAGCGTCCGGTGACGCGATTCATGCGGACATGGGTGCGGCCGCAGATACAGGGCTCGGGATTAAGCCGGGTGATATCCCGTGTCCGGTACCGGATTACCGGAAATGCTTCCTTGGTGATCGAAGTAAAGACCAGCTCGCCTGTTTCGCCGTAGGGCAGGCGCCTGCCGGTTTCCGGGTCGATGATTTCCGGGATGAAATGATCCTCGAAGATATGTAGCCCGGTTTTGGCTTCCCGGCACTCGATGGCGACTCCGGGTCCCATGACTTCGCTGAGGCCGTAAATATCCACTGCATCGATGCCGAGGGCATCTTCAAGTTCCCTGCGCATGTTTTCCGACCAGGGCTCTGCACCGAAGATCCCGGACTTGAAACTCAGTTCCTTGGGGTCGATTCCCATTTCCCGCGCGATTTCAATCAGGTGAAGGGTATAAGACGGGGTGGCTGTCAGAATGGACGGTTTGAAGTCGCGCATGATCACAATCTGGCGTTTGGTATTACCGCCGGAAACCGGAATGACCGATGCCCCCAGCCGTTCAGCGCCGTAATGTGCACCCAGCCCGCCGGTGAAAAGGCCGTAGCCGTAGGCGTTATGGATAATATCACCTGCTGTGGCACCGCCGGCAGAAAGGGCGCGGGCCATGAGTTCGGACCAGTTCTGGATGTCCCGCCGGGTATAACCGACAACTGTGGGCTGGCCGGTGGTTCCCGAGGATGCGTGAATACGCACCACATTTTCAAGGGGGGTGGCGAACATGCCGTAGGGATAGTTGTCCCGAAGATCCTGTTTGGTGGTGAACGGCACCTTGTCTAAGTCTTTCAGGGTTTGAATATCGCTGGGGATGATCCCGGCATCATCAAACTTCTTTTTGTAAAAAGGAACGGTTACGTAAACCCGTTTCAGGGTTTCCTGCAGACGGCGCAGCTGAATGGCTTCCAGGGCCTCCCTGGGGAGGGTTTCAAAATCCATATTGAAAATCATGGGGGGAATATCTCCTTCTCACCGGCAGGCGCAGGGTGACGAACGGATCCGCTGGAAGACTGCCGCAGCGAGAACTAGTTGCGCCCCGGTTCACCATCGCCGGGGCGTCTGCGCAAAAATTATGCGTTGAGCTTTCCGGTGAAATCCGCTTTCCGTTTTTCAAGAAACGCGGTCAGGCCTTCTTTTCCATCCGGGCTTGCCAGGCAGAGACCAAATGCATCGACTTCAATGGCACAACCGGTGGCCAGATCCACATTCAGGCCGGTGTTGATGGTCTGTTTGGCCGCGCGGAGGCTGACTTTCCCTTTGGAGGCAATGATACCTGCGGTTTTCATGACCGCTGCCATCAATTCATCTGCCGGGCAGATTTTATTGACCAGTCCCATGTCAAAAGCTTCCTTTGCTTTGATATTTCGACCGGTGAGGATCAGCTCTTTTGCCCGGTTAATACCGATGAGCCGAGACAGGCGCTGGGTGCCGCCAAAACCGGGGATAATGCCAAGATTGATTTCCGGCTGACCAAACATGGCAGCTTCAGAGGCATAAATGAAATCACAGGCCAGGGCCATTTCCGTACCACCGCCCAATGCAAATCCGTTCACAGCGGCAATGACCGGAATGGGAAGGGCCTGGAGTTTGCCGATGGCGTCATGGCCCATGCGGGCAAAGGCCTTTGCCTCAAGCGCATTGAACGCGGACATCTGCGCAATGTCAGCGCCGGCAATAAAGGCTTTGTCACCTGAACCGGTCAGGACCAGCACGCGGATATCTTCATTTGCTATCACGGCGTCCAGGGCATCGGACAATTCGGAAAGCAGGGCGCTGTTCAGCGCGTTCAGGGCCTTGGGGCGGTTAAAGGTGATGGTTGCAATGCCGTTTGCTTCTTCGAAAAGAATATTTTCGTAGCTCACGTAATCCTCCTTGGATGTGTGGGTGGCTGAACCGGCTGTCCGCACAGTGCAGACAGCCGGTGTTAGATGACGTTCGCAGACTATTCGTCGTCTTTTTGCCTGCTTTCAATCACTTTTTTTGCCAGGTCGTGGGGCAGTTCATCATAGTGAGAGAACTCGGTGGTAAATGTTCCGCGTCCACCGGTCATGGAGCTTAAGTCTGTTGCATAGGTGAGGACTTCGCTCATGGGCACGTTGGCATTGATCACCTGGTATTTTCCCTGGCTGTCCATGCCGAGCACGCGGCCGCGGCGGGAGTTGAGATCCCCCATGACATCGCCCATAAAATCATCGGTCACAATGACAGACAGCTTCAATACCGGCTCGAGCAGTATGGGGCCGGCCTGCTCAACAGCCTTCTTGAATGCAAGGGAACCGGCGACCTTAAACGCCATTTCCGAAGAATCCACCGCATGAAACGATCCGTCATCCAGGGTCACTTTGAAGTCAACGGTTTTAAACCCGGCAAGGAAACCGCGCTCGGCGGATTCCACAATCCCTTTTTCAACCGCCGGAATAAACTGCTTGGGAATGACACCGCCAACAATTTTGTCAACAAATTCAAATCCGCCGCTGCGGGCCAGTGGCTCCATCTGAATCCAGCAGTCACCGAACTGGCCGTGACCGCCGGTCTGCTTTTTGTGGCGGCCCTGCACCCGGACCTTCTTGGTGATGGTTTCCCGGTACGGTACCGTGGGCGGGCTGATCAGGATATCAAGGTTGAATTTTCGTTTGACCTTTTCGATGGTGGCTTCGATATGAACCTGTCCCATGCCGGAAAGGAGGGTCTCGCGGGTTTCGTTGTTGCGTGAGAGCTTTAGCGAAACGTCTTCTTCGAGAATACGGCTCATGGAGTTGGCCAGCTTGTCTTCATCATCCTTTGACTGGGCGGCGATGGCAAACGAGATAACCGGATTCATGGGTTCAACCGGTGCGAGGGTGACTTTCCGGCTCTCATCGCAGAGGGTGTCGCCGGTGGTGGTTTCCTTGAGCTTGGCAACGGTGACGATGGCACCCGGTCCGGCGCCTTTGATCTGTTTTTGTTCTTTACCTGCCATATACAGCAGCTGGGAGAAGCGTTCTTTGGTATCTTTGGTGGTGTTGAAAATAGTGCCGTCGCTTCCCAGTGAACCGCTGATGATTTTGATCAGTGTCAGGCGGCCGGCATAGGGATCGACGATGGTCTGGAAGACGTATCCGGCAAAAGGCGCATCCGGATCCGGCGTCAGCGCGATGACCTCACCGTTTGCATCTGTCGCTTCCACGGCCGGGCGTTCAAGCGGCGAGGGAAAGACCGCATTCACAAAGTCACAGAGCAGGTCAACACCGATGGTTTTTGTGGCACTGCCGATGAGGATCGGTGCGAAAATCCGTTCTTTGACGCCCTTTTTCAATGCCGCAACCAGTTCTTCGTCAGTAAGGGGTTCTCCTTCCAGATATTTTTCGATGAGGGCATCATCGGCTTCTGCAATATTTTCAACCAGTTCTTCCCGTTCCGCTTCAACGGTGTCTGCCATGTCAGCCGGTATATCCGCAGGTGAGAGCTTGCCGTCTGCATCGGCAATGTACGCTTTGTTGGCGACAAGATCGACAATGCCGTTGAAGTCGGCGCCAGATCCGATGGGAAGGTGAATCTTGATGGGTTTGGGATCAATGCTTTCCTTAAGCGCCTGAACGGCCTCTTCAAAATTGGCTCTATCCCGGTCGAGTTTGTTGAGAAATACCGCACAGGGCGCAGATTGTGCGGCGGCAAACTCAAGGGCCTGTTCAGTGCGGATTCCTGCGCCATCAACGGCATCGACAACAGCGATCACGGCATCGGCACCAATCAGGCAGGTTTTGGTATTGGAAAAAAAGTTGAGATCACCCGGCGTGTCGATGAGGGAAATGGTATGCTTTTGCCATTCCAGCTGATGAAAGCCGCTGAGGATACTCGTTTGCCGCTTTAATTCTTCCGGCTGAAAATCAAGGGCGGTGTTGCCGTCTTCAACGCGGCCCAGTCTGTTGATCACACCGCTACGAAACAGCATGGCTTCTGCCAGAGACGTCTTACCGGCCCCCCCATGAGCCACCAGCGCAATATTCCGCAGTTTGCTTACATCACTCATTGATTCTCCTTTCTCAATAAAGCCGGAACTATAGAATTTTCTTTAAGTTATATCTTATCGACAGTGTCCCTTCGACCCATCATCCCCGCCGACAGATTGTATCGGCCAGATTTACGCAATCATATTAAAGAATCATAAAAGATTTTTGATTTCAACCTTAATGTGCGGTTACCCGTAATTCAGTCAAATAAACCCGCCTGAAACAGCCTCGTAATTGGCTGTTTTCCGTGCTGTGTACCCGCACGTGTAGCCGGATTTATCACTTAGGATCCGGATGCGTCTTTTCTATTATATATTGACAAGGAATTTCTTCTAAACTCTGTAATAATAATACGTTGACAAATGATTGACAGATGAATACAATCCTTTCAAATCTTAATTAGGGAGCATACGAAACCATGTCTAAAGCACTGACAAAAGCGGATATTGTCAATACGCTGGTCGAGAGTATGGGATATCAGAAAAAACAGGCTGTCGATACGCTTGAAATCCTGCTTGAAATCATCAAGCAAACCCTGCAGGATGGGGATGATCTTCTCATTAGCGGGTTTGGTAAGTTCTGCATCAACGAAAAAAATGAACGCAAGGGCCGCAATCCAGCTACCGGTGATGATATGATGCTGAGCCCCCGACGGGTTGTCACATTCAAATGTTCCGGAAAACTTCGGGACAAAGTTAATGAGGGCGTTCACCAGACGCCTGCGGATTGACAATCATTCCCCCATTTTTTTGATGTGACGAACGGCTGCTTTATGAATGCTCAACCAAGTCTGCTCGGGTATCGGCTCCGATACGTGCTGTATATCCTGCTGGGTTTGTTTTTTCTGGTCTTAGGGGTTCAGGTGCTGATCCTTGCCTATGCGCAGACGGATCCGTTTAACTTCATCATGACGTTTTTTGCATCCAATTTTATGATCCTTTTCAGTCTGGCTTTGATTGCCGGATTTGTCATTCGGATATACCGATCGTTTATACCGCCGCGCCCGTTTGCTGATCCTGAAGAACTGCCGGAACGCTCCGCGTCAAACCCACCCAGTATATCACGACGTTATTAATTGTGTTGAGGGTAATTATCAACAGGAGGACACGTATGAAGGGTTTTAAAAAAACAGGTGCGATTGCACTTCTTTTTTTTGTGCTGCCGCTGATGGCAGCCGCTGCAGACAGCCGGGCACCGGAGGTGATGATAATGACCAGCCTGGGCGACATTACCGTTGAATTGTATCCGGATAAAGCGCCAGATACTGTTGCCAATTTTTATCATTATGTGGACAGTGGCTTCTACGCAGACACGGTCTTCCACCGCGTGATCAAGGGGTTTATGATCCAGGGCGGCGGGATGACAGAGAATCTTAACCGCAAACCAACGGAAAAACCGGTTAAAAATGAGGCTGACAACGGACTGAAAAACACTGTGGGCACCCTTGCCATGGCAAGAACCCAGGCACCGCATTCCGCCACCAGCCAGTTTTTTATCAACACAGCGGAAAACACCTTCCTCAATTATCGCGTAAAAAATCGTAAGGGGTGGGGGTATTGCGTGTTCGGAAAAGTGGTGGATGGAATGGATGTGGTTCGTGCGATCGAAGGTGTGAAAACAGGTACCAAAGGTCCGTACCGCGATGTACCGACAGAGCCGGTCCGTATTTTATCTGTAACCCGTGTTGACTAGTAGACAATATGTGAAGGCAGTAACCTATGAGCAGCAACGTGGCATATTCTGAAGTGGGCCGGCGTCTGAGCGCGGATGCCGGCATTCTCTCGCTGATGGACGATCTTGGCAACGCCATGGCCCGCGGCGGAATGATTATGATGGGTGGAGGAAATCCCGGACAGATTCCGGAAATCGAAGCGTATTTTAAAGGCGAAATGCAGGCCATTATCGATGATCCGGATCGATTCCGCCGGCTGGTGGGGATCTATGATCCGCCGAGCGGGGATGCAGATTTTCGCGCGTCGCTTGCCGCGCTCTTCAATAAGACCTATGGTTGGCCAGTCACGGAAAAAAATGTTGCCCTGACAAATGGCAGCCAGTCTGCATTCTTTATGCTGTTCAACCTGTTTGGCGGGGTGCATGCAGACGGCCGCCTGAAACCGGTTCTCCTTCCCGTGGCGCCCGAGTATATTGGTTACGCGGATGTGGGAGTGACGGCGGGTCTGTTTACCTCTATTCGGCCTGAAATTCAAATGGTGGATGACCGCCTGTTCAAATACCGTCTGGACACCCGGGCCCTGGATGTGGACGGTGAAATCGGTGCGGTGTGCGTCTCTCGCCCCACCAATCCGACGGGGAATGTACTGACCGACGCGGAAATGATGGAACTCGAGTCATTTTCAGCTTCCCGGAACATTCCACTGATTGTCGATAATGCCTATGGACTCCCGTTCCCCGGATTGATTTACAGTGAAGTGCAGCCGGTCTGGAATGAACAGATTGTTTTGTGTATGAGCTTGTCCAAGCTGGGACTTCCGGCCGTTCGCACGGGTATTGTGGTAGCGTCAGAAGCCATTATACGGTCACTGTCCGGAATGAATGCGGTCCTGAACCTGGCGCCGGGCAGCATGGGTGCCATGATTGCCGGGGACAGCATCCGGACGGGTAAACTGCTTTCCATTTGCGCGGATTACGTAAAACCCTACTACGAACAGCGGGCCCGGGATGCCGTGACCCTGCTCAGGGATCTGTTTGACGGCATGGACGCCTTTGTTCATACGCCCGAAGGTGCCATGTTCCTGTGGCTTTGGTTCAAAGATTTGCCCGTTTCAAGTCTGGCGTTGTACGAGCGTCTGAAAGCACGGGGGGTGCTGGTGGTATCCGGTCATTATTTTTTCCCGGGACTTGAAAATGATCCCTGGCCGCACAAGACAGAATGCATCCGGGTCACCTATTCCCAGAACTGGACGGATGTGATGCGGGGGCTTGAAATCATTGCCGAGGAAGTCAAGGGCATCTATAAAAAAGGGAGATAACATGGCTGGTGCGCGCGTGGAACCGCTGCAGGGATTTGTGGATGTCAGGGACGGCAAAATTCACTACCTGGACTGGGAGGGGGAGGGACCGCGCGTTCATTTTCTCCATGCAAACGGGTTTTGTGCCGGCACCTACACGCCGATTATTCGCGCGCTTAATGAATCTTTACGGGTTATGGCCAGTGATGTGCGCGGTCATGGGGATTCGGTGCAGATCGGTATACCGAAAATTACCCACTGGAATCTGTTTGCCGAAGATCTGCGCACATTGATCGAAAAAAAACTCACTCCGCCGGTGATCGGTATCGGCCACTCCCTGGGTGCTGTCGTGACCTGCATTGCCGCGTCCAAATACCCGCACCTGTTTTCCGGGATTGTCCTGATGGATCCGGTTTTTCTGCCCAGGCCGCTGTTATGGACCCTGGCTGTCATGCGTACGCTTGGCATTCAGGGCGCCATGCCGCTGGCAAAAGGTGCCCGGCGTCGGAAACGGTCGTTTAAGGGAAAAACAGAAGCCTTTAATCGTTTCACTGCCGGGAGGGGGATTTTTAAAACCTGGCAGGAAGACTTCATTGATGCCTATCTGGAATGCGGGCTTCTTGAAAAAACAGACGATGATGTGATTTTAAAGTGCGACCCTGAACTGGAAGCCCGGATTTTTGAATCGGTTCCCTTAAATGAATGGCGCCATGCCGGAAGAATTAAATGCCCGGTACTGGCAATTCGCGGTGCGGAATCTGATACGTTTATGGAAGCACCTGCCCGGACCCTTGAAAAGACAATCCCGGATATGGAGCTGGTGACCCTTGAACGGGCAGGTCATTTTGTTCCCATGGAGCAGCCAGAGGCATGTACCCGGCTGATCCTCGACTTTATTCAGCGCCGGATCAGACCTGAACGGTGATGATTTCGCCTGATCCGTATGTTTGCTGTATACTGTTATGGCGTGGGGGGACACTTCCATCGTGATTCCGATTGCGCGTATGCAAATGCAGTGGGGAATGCCTTCACATGACAACGGAGGGCCTGTGTTCGGTCTGCATTTTAAGAAATCAGTCGTTGACGAGAAACGGCTCGGTCAGGTGCTGATCGACAAAAAACTGATCACCGAGAAACAACTGGAGACCGCGCTTGACACGCAGCGGGAACGTCTGATCGTTGAGGGGCGTGCCCTTCCGCTCGGTAAGGTGATCTGCAGCCTGTCCTTTGCATCAGAGGCTGATATCGTTGCCGCCATCAATGCCTACTATGGCCTGAATGTCAGGTCGCTTTCCGATGATATTGTTGAATCCCTCAAGCGGATTCGCGGCAGTTTTGTCGACCGGATGCCGCGGCCCCGGATTCCCATCTGGGTTCAATTGTCGCTGACCATGGCGGTGGTCATTGTCACCACGATCATGATATTGAACCTCGCCATCCTGAATCGCCAGAAAGACCGGCTCTATGATCAGACCATCCGCATCGGCCGGGTGTCCCTGAATTATTTTGATAATACGGCCCGGATTCCGATGATCCAGAATGATATCCTCCAGCTCAACACGCTGATCCGTAATGCGACTGAGGTAGAGGGGCTTTTATATGCGGTGATTGTTGACACCACCAATCAGATCAAGGCCCACTCGGATCATTCTCTGATCGGCACGCCTTTGAAACAGCCCGATGCACTTTCTCCGCCGGAAACCGTCAATGATGTGACCTATTATCAGATCCGGATGCCGGACGGTGATATGGCCCTGAACCTGTCGAAACCCATCCGTTACCGGGACAAACTGCTGGGAGAGGTGCATGTGGGGGTTTCCATTGTGTTCATCCGCAGCCTCATCGCCGCAGAGCGGACCGCCATCATTTCCATTACCCTGGGGATCCTGCTGTTCGGCCTGTTCGTCGCCTGGGGGCTGGGGTACCGGTTTTCAAAACCCATCGGGGTCCTGGCCCAGGCAACAGAAGAGATTGTCAAGGGCAATTACCTGCACAAGGTTGATTTGAAGCGGAATGATGAACTCGGCAACCTGGCCCTGGCCTTTAATCGAATGGGCGCTGAACTGTGGGAAAAGAAGATGATTCAGGATTCCTTCGGGAAATATGTGGGAACCGAGGTCCTCAAGCTGATCATGGCTGCTCCCGAAAGTACCTGGCTCAAGGGGCACCGCAACGAAGCCACGGTGCTGTTTGCCGATATCAGGGGATTTACCGCGTTTTCCGAGAAAAACGAACCTGAGCGGGTGGTGGAGATGCTCAACACCTATTTCGGCATTGCGTCCGCCATGATTCTCAAGCACGGGGGATACGTAGACAAGTTTATCGGTGATGCCATCCTGGGGGTGTTCGGCGTGCCTGTTTACCGGAAAAATCATGTGAACCGCGCCGTACAGGCGGCCGTGGATATGCAAAACGCCCTGGATACCGCTGGTGGACCTGCATCCGGTTTTCTCTCTCAGGCCGGTATCAGCCTGCACACCGGCGTTGTGGTCTCGGGAAATATTGGCTCTGATACCCGGATGGAGTATACGGTGATCGGTGACACGGTGAATGTGGCGGCCCGGATTAACGGGATGGCAGGACCGGGCCAGATTGTGGGAACAAAGGCGGTGTGTGACGCCATGGAAACGGATCTTGATTTTTTGCATCTTTCTTCCGAATCCATCAAGGGGAAGACAATTCCAGTTGATATTTTTCGTATTTTCGGTATGAAAAAAAGATGAGTGTAACAATATGCCGGCACATAGAAAAAACATCCGTTGCGGTTTTTCTGATCAGCGGGATACTTTGGCTCCTGACAGGCTGCCTGTCAACTGACCGGGTCCGGGTTCTGGATGACCGGGTTTTTATTCCTGCTTACGCTGATTTTCCTCAAGATTCCACTGAACACACTGGGGAAAAAAAGAATCGGACCGTGGCCCGGGAAACCGCACGGCGGCTGAATCCTGACTGGTCTGAAACCTTTCCGGCAGCCATGCCGGTCATCCTTCCACAGACCCCCCTGTCTCCTTCAGGCATTCGTGCAGACCGGATCCAGACGGTGCCGGTTCTGGTCTACCACCGGTTTGCCGCAGCGGGAAATGACACGTATATTGTCAATGCCGAGCAGTTCAAAGCACAGATGCGCTACCTGAAAGACCAGCAGTACCATGTGGTGTCGCTGGATGAATTTGCCGGCTTTTTAAACGGCGATAATCCGCTCCCGGAAAAATCGGTGATGCTGACCTTTGATGACGGGTGGGCTTCCATTTATGCGTACGCGTATCCGGTGATGCGAGCGTTTGGTTTTCCCGGAGTCCTGTTTGTGTATACGGATTTTATCGGTGGGGGCAAAGCCATGACCTGGGCACAGATCCGGGAATTGTCCGAAAACGGGTTTGCCATTGCCTGCCATTCAAAAACCCACCGAAACCTGACAAAACGTCAGCCCGGTGAATCGATGACCGATTATTTGTCCGCTATTGCCGAAGAGCTGAACACCTCCCGTCAGGTTATTTACAAGAAAACCGGCGTCACTACCCAGTTTCTGGCATATCCATATGGAAAGACCGACCCGGTGATTGTGTCGCTGGCACGGCGTTTCGGATTCAAGGGCGGTTTTACCGTGGATCGGGGTGGAAATCCCTTTTGTCAGGATCCTTTTTTGATTCGGCGTAGCATGATTTTCGGGAAACATGATCTGGATGATTTTATCGACAATTTGGTCATCTCCCTTTCTCTAAAGGCAGTTGAATGACACGGTTCTGTCGTTTGATATCTTGTTGGCTGCTGGCCTGTCTGGTCTCCGGATGTGCCGCATCCGTCCCTGGGACCCGGTTGGCGCCGGATACACGTGCATACCTTGACAGGTTGGCCGATACCCATACGGCAAATGGGGATTATCCGTCCGCCTGTTTTATCCGTGAAACGCTGGTCCAACTGGAGCCCGGTAATCCGGAAACCGTTACGCAGCTGGCGGTGCTTCGGTCAGAGCAGGAGGCTCTGGCCGCACGCTATGTGGATAAGGGGCGTCAAGCAGAAGCAAACTCTCGGGGTAAGGCGATTGCCTGGTACTTAAAAGCCCTTGCCGTGCAGCCAGACCATGTTGCGGCCAAACAGCGTCTGCTGGCGTTGACCCATCATCGGTCTGACTATTTCCACCGATCTCCCGGGCTCGATACGGACCCACAGAAACTGGCTGCGGCGCTTTACGGCACCGATGCCGCTGTGGAACTGGTCCGTTTTTTGATGACCGCTAACGCGGCGCATCCCTTGCCTGCAGGTGGCACGCTGATCTTTCCCCGCCAGGTCCCGGATTCGGGCACGGATACACGAACGGACGCAGCTGAACGGCTGGAAAAAGCCCGAATCGCCAGCGAGGAAGGAGATTTTCCAGGGGCAATTTCACAGCTGGAATCGTTGATGGCAGATCTGCCGGGAAATGCATCGGCGGAAAACGGCTATCGTCAGGTTCGGTATGCCTGGGCGGTATCGCTTCTGGATCAGAAAGATATGTCCGGTGCGCTCAAACAGCTGGCTCCGATAATCGATTCCTATCCGCCGGCCCGTTCTCTTGCGGACCAGATACGGGTTCAGCAGGTGTCACGTCAGTGGATGAATGTGAAAAAAAAGGTGGACGCCCTGGCGTCCGGTGGAAACTATCAGGCCGCGCTTACGCTGATTTCGAAGTTTCGGGAAACGGCACATGATTTTGGTGCGGCGCGGGCCCGGGAAAACGATCTGAGAGTTCAGTTTTCAGGTGCACTGCTCAGATCCGGTCAACTGCTGGAAGCCAGACGTGTTGTTCAGGAAATTCTGCCACCAACGGCTGGTTCCGGGAAACTGCTGTCAGAGATTCAGGATGCGATCGTAAAAACGGCAGAATCCCATTACCGGCGGGGGGTTGACCTTTTTGTCCGTGAGCAGTTGGAAACCGCTATTTCAGAATGGCTGGCCGTGCTGGAATTGGTGCCGGATCATAAAAATGCCATCCGGGATCTGTCTCGGGCCCGGAACCTTCTGGAAAAACTCCGCCAGATCGACTAACCTTATCGGATTTCTTGACCGGCATTTCAAATGATACGCCCATTCCAGTATGACGATTCTCTTTTGTATTTTATCCGGCTTTTGTTAATATCTTGTTTTATTTTATTAAGTAACTGTTTGTAACGCATGGATCTGTCAATGAAGAGGAGTTGTGTATGCGACATCGAATTGGGCTGTTAACGGCAATATGTGTGTTCTGGAGTGCACAGACGGTGCTGGCAGCGGTGAATCAGAACACCCGGCTGCTCCAGAAAGCGGAATGGGATGGGGCGGTGATCGTTGGAAACTGGCTGTCTGGAGAATTCCGGTATCAACGCTATGATCAGGATATAGATGCGCTGGTTCTCGGCCAGACCTTTGCGACCGCCTTTCCTCGCCTGCCGCTTTTGGAGCTGGGGGGCCGGTTCTGGGTTATCAATGCTGACTATGATGATACTGACGATGAATTTGGCATCGGGGATATCGACTGCTGGGGAAAATATCAGTTTTTAAGCAGCGGCCCCCTGCAGGTTTCCGGTGGCATGATGCTGTCACTTCCACTCGGCAGTGATAAAGTGCTTCATCCGCGGGCCACCGGGGCGATCAATATGGAATTATTCACTGCCGCCCGTTACCAGGTCTCCCGTGAAATAATTGCCATCGGTCATTTCGGCATCCGTAAGAACGGGGATATGGACATTGATCTGGCAGGCGTTGACTGGGAGCTTGACGGCGAGATTCAGCTCGAACTCGGGGGCGGCGTCCTCGTTGATTTGACGCCGACATTGAATGTGTCTGCAGAATTGAACTTCGCCTCTGAACCCTATGATAGCAGTGACAACGACATTGAGTTGACCGGGGGGGCGGAATACCTGCTTCAGCAGAATATGTCCCTTACGGCCGGACTGGGTCTGGGGCTGGATGATGGTGCGCCGGAAGCGGAGTTAATCGTTGGATATACCCTGTCATTTTGATCTTAAACGGATTCGAAATGATTGACATTACATCGGTCACCGAGGCCATGGACATAGTCAACAAGCGGTAAACACAGGCAGGAATCAGCGATGAGAAAAGAATGGGTGACCCGGTTACTGACAGGGATGAGCGTTGTTATATTAACGGCGTCTCTGGCGGCGGGTGCGGAGCGCACGGTTCGCATCGGGATTGTGAGCGACGGGCCGGTGATACGGTTTGATCTTCAGGTGGATTTGATCCAGACGGAAATAAAGGCGCTGACCTCCGGAGAGTTTGCTGTTTTGTTTCCGGCGGATAAACAGGTTCAGGGCGATTGGACGGCACGCGGTGTGGTTTCGGCTTTTGATCAGCTTCTGTCAGATCCGGAAGTGGATCTGATTCTCGCCTTGGGTACCCTGGCCTCTCATATTGCCGGACATGTTCCAGCCTTGACCAAACCGGTGATCGCGCCCTTGGTGATTGATGCGGCACTGCAAAACATGCCGGTGAACAGCGATGGCACCAGCGGGAAAAAGAATCTTCTATATATTAACACCTTCCAGCATTTTGAGCGGGATGTCCGGGTGTTTCATGATATTATTCCATTTACACGGCTCGTGATCCTGGCAGATGAGCAGATCATTGCAGGCGTTCCCGGGATTCGGAAACGGGGCGGTGATCTGGCACGAAAATACGGATTTGAACCCCAGCTCATCACGGTGGCCCATGCGGCAGCACCGGTTCTTGAGCAGATCCCTTCGGATACCCAAGCCGTCATGATCAGCCCCCTGGTTCGATTGAACACCGCAGAAATGCAGGCCCTGATTGACGGCCTGAACGCATTGAAACTCCCGAGTTTTTCCCTGTGGGGACGACCTGAGGTGGAGATGGGGGTTCTGGCGGCCATGGCCCCGGAACGGCGGACCGATCGCATTGCCAGGCGAATCGCCCTCGATGTTCAGCAAATCCTGCTGGGAACACCGCCCGAATCCATACCCGTTGGGTTTCAGACCGGGCATCAGCTGGTCCTCAACATGCGTACGGCACGGCAGATCGGGGTTTACCCCCCATGGTCAGTTTTGATTGAGGCTGAACTTCTGTATGCAAAACAAGGCCAGACCCTGCCGAGGCTGACCTTATCAGAAGCGGTTCGGCATGCCCAAACGCATCATCCGCAGTTGAAACAGGCCCGGGCTCAAACTGCTGAAAAAGCGGGTGCGGCTGCAGCGGCCCGTTCACGGCTGTTTCCCCAGCTGCACGCCGGGCTTGGCCTTTCGCGGGTGGATGCGGACAGCGCAGCATCCAGCTTTGGCAGCAGGGCTGAGCAGGCACTTGTCGGAAGCCTCGGCTTCAGCCAGGTGATTTATCATGAACAGGCCTGGGCAAATGCCGCTATCCAAAAGATCGCGGTAGCCGCCGCAGACGCTGCGACGGCAGAACAGGAACAGGATATTTCGCTCTCCTGTGCGGTTTGGTTTCTGAATCTCTTGAAAGCCCAGACCCTGCTCCAGATCCGGAAAGAGGATCTGAAACTGACTATCGCCAACATGGATCGCGCCAGGGGCCGCCGGGCGGTGGGAATCTCGAGTCCCGCAGAAGTCTACCGCTGGGAAAGCGTGCTCGCGAACGCCAGAAAATCGGTGCTGGTATCCCAGGCCCGTGAACGTCAGGCGGCCATTGCGTTGAACCAGTTGATGGGAAAACCCATATCAGCAGCGTTCCAGCTGGTTGAACCGGCGTTGAAAGATCCTTTTTTCCTGATCAGTGATCCGCAGATTTTTGCAGTGGCCCAGTCTCCGGGAAAAAGTGAGCATCTGATGCATGCCGCTGTCTCCTGCGCGTTTAGCACCTCCTACCGACTGAAACAGATAGATGCAAAAATAAAGGCGAAAAAACGGGAGCAGACGGCGGCCAAACGGGCGTTCTATTTGCCGGATGTGCATCTTGAAGCCGGGCTGAGCCATCAGCTGAAGCGATCCGGGGAAGCTGCAGACGGTGTGACTGTTTCTGTCGGAACCGCAGCGTTTGATATGGATCCACCCGAAGATAGGGCGTGGAAGGTGGAAATCCTGGCCACCTACCCTGTGTTTGATTCAGGGCTGAGAAAGGCGGAAGCAGGCCGCATCAACGACCAGCTATCCGCATTACTGTTTACGCGAAAAGCGGTGTGCGTCCAGATTGAAACGGCGGTTCGAAAGGCGTTTCATTCTGCGGGGGCTTCGTATCCGGGAATCGGCCTGTCCCGGAAGGCAGCCGCGTCAGCCAGGAAAAACTTGGCCCTGGTAACCGATGCCTATGAACGCGGTGTCATGTCCATCATTGATCTTCTGGATGCGCAGAATGCGGCGCTTCATGCAGAGTTAGGAGCCGCCAATGCGGTTTTTGATTTTCTGATTGATCTTGCCAATATTCAGCGTCTCCTGGGCCAGGTCGATTTTTCAGCAGATCCCGATTTGAAGATACGCCTGATCAAGGCGCTGTCATACGGAATCACAGACTAATCGTTACCGGGAGAGACATTTATTTAAACACGTTGGATGATACTGGGCAAAAGGGGGACACGATGAAACGGGAATGCGGGGGCAACGTACGAAACCGCTGGCACGGACGACTGCTGGTGACGTGTTTTTGCTGGGTGATTTTCGGTCTCCTCACAGCAGGGTGCCGGACAGAGGCGCCTGACACGGTTGAAGAACAGATCCGTCCTGTTCGTTATACGGTGGTCACCGCTCAGAACGGAACCGTCTCCCGTGCGTTTCCGGGGGTTGCGCGAGCGGGCGTCGCCTCCCGCCTGAGTTTCCGTGTGCCTGGCACCGTGGTTGGCCTGACGGTCAACGTCGGTGACCGGGTAAAAGAAGGACAGGAGATTGCCCGGATTGATGCGGTGGATTATGAGTTGAAGGTGGAACAGGCTGAAGCCGCGCTGGTCCAGGCCCAGGCTCAGGAGCGGAATGCAGCCGCAAACTATCGGCGTGTACGGGGACTGTACGAAAACCGCAATGCCTCGCGGAACGATCTGGACGCGGCACGGGCTGCAGCCGAATCTTCGCTGGCAGCGGTGAACGCAACGGAAAAACAGCTGGCCCTGGCACGGCGCCAGCTCGCCTATACACGGCTTACAGCACCTGCGGACTGCATGGTAGCGGATGTGCCGGTTGAAGTGAATGAACATGTGATGCCTGGGAGTCCGGTGGTTCTGGTCCACTGCGGATCTGCCATCGAGGTCGGCGTGACCGTTCCCGGCGCACTGATCCGGAAGATAAAGCAGGGCGGAACGGCTGTGGTGGCGTTTGATGCCATTTCAGGGCGGTCCTTTACCGGATCCGTCACAGAGGTTGGGGTGTCCACCACGGGGATGCAGACCACATTTCCTGTCACGGTGCGACTGACCGAAGCGGAACGCCTGATCCGCCCGGGCATGGCAGCCGAGGTCACCTTCAAACTGATGGGCGATACCGGCTCTCAGGGGGTTTTCATACCGCCGGTGGCTGTGGTTGAAGACCGAAGCGGTAGATTTGTCTATGTGGTGATCCCCGCACCAGACGGGCTGGGGAAAACCCTGCGGCGTCCGGTGACCATCGGTGCCATTGGTGCTGCTGGTATTCAGGTGCTGTCCGGTCTGTCTGCGGGTGATCGTGTGGTCATTGCCGGTGTCAGCCGTATCCATGACAACCAGGTGGTGCGGCTGCTACCGGATCGTGGAGAGGACTCATGAGCCTGACAGAACTCGCCATCCGGAAAAACCGGGTGACGCTCATCGGCCTTGCCGTCATCTTGATCGGCGGACTGCTGGCCTATGCCGACCTGCCGCGTGACTATGATCCGGGATTTGTACTGCGTGTGGCGCGGGTCGTCACGTTTTTCCCCGGTGCTGGACCCGAACGGGTGGAGCAGCTGGTGACCGACAAACTGGAAAAGGTGATCCAGGAAATACCGGAGCTCGACTACATCAAAAGCCAGTCCAAGACCGGGGTGTCCATTGTGGATGTCTGGATTCAGGACAAATACAAGAACATGCGGCCTGTCTGGGACAATCTGAGACGAAAAGTGGACCGTGTCCGTTCAGAATTGCCGGATGCGGCCATGGAACCCATTGTCAATGACGAGTTTGCGGATATTTTCGGTATTCTCATCGCTCTGACCGGTGAGGGGTATTCCTATGCGGAAATGAAAACCGTGGCAGATGAAGTAAAAGACGAGCTGCTGCGGCTTCCGGATGTGGCCAAGGTGTCTATTTACGGGCATCAGGAAGAACGGGTCTTTATCGAGTACAGTAATGCGCGCCTGAAGGAGATCGGCCTGTCCCCGTATCATCTGATGACGCTCTTGAAAAGCCGGAATATCATCATCCCGGGCGGTGCTGTGACACTCGGGCCTGAACGGGTGGTGCTCGAACCATCGGGCAACTTTGATTCGGTTGCGGAGTTGAGCCGGACCCTGGTGCATGTTCCCGGGAAAACAGGTTCGGTCTATCTGGGAGATATCGTTGATATCCGCCGTGGCTATGTGGATCCAGCGTCCACCATGATGCGTGCCATGAATACGCCGGCCCTCGGCCTGGCCGTGTCCATGCGAAAAGGGGGCAACCTGATCGATTTGGGCCATCAGGTGAAAACACTAGTTGAAAGGCTGCAGGGATATTATCCCATTGGCATTGATTTTCGGATCATCAATTTTTCTCCGGAAGAGGTGGCGGATAAGGTGGACCGGTTCATGAAGAACCTGTTTCAGTCCATTGCGGTTGTCATGGCGGTTATGCTGATCAGTCTGGGCGTCCGCACCGGCCTTGTGGTGGCCACATTGATTCCCATGGCCATGCTCATGTCCCTGATGGTCATGCGCATACTCGGTATCGGAATCGATCAGATGTCCCTTGCGGCGCTGATTATTTCCCTGGGCATGCTGGTGGATAACGCCATTGTCATGACAGAATCGATTCTGGTGCAGATGCGCGAAGGAAAATTCGCAGTCAGGGCTGCCATCAATTCAGCAAAAGAACTGGTGATTTCGCTGCTGACCTCCTCGCTGACAACAGCCGCGGCCTTTCTGCCGATTTTTCTGGCCAAGTCCACCACCGGAGAGTATACATCCCCGCTGTTCAAGGTGGTGACCCTTACCCTGCTCTGCTCCTGGGGGCTGTCCCTGACCATGATTCCGCTGCTTTGTACCTGGTTTCTCCGGGTAAAGCCGGAACCGGCGTCGGTGTATGACACGGGGTTTTACCGGCTCTACCGACGCATGCTCACGCATTCACTTGCCTACCGTTGGGTGGCACTGGCGGCGGTGGCCATTGTTTTTTTTGTTGCCATGTCTACATTCAAGTATCTTCCACGGATTTTTTTCCCGCCCTCTGACCGGTTGATTCTAAAAGCGGAAATCAGCCTGGCACCGGGTACGGATATCCGGGTGACCGAAGAAACGGTTCAGGCGATTGATCGGTTCATCGCCGAGCATCTCACCGTGACGCCGGACCGTACATCGGGTGTGCGCAATTGGCTGGTTCATATCGGTCAGGGCGGGCCGCGGTTTATCGTCAACCACGAACCCAAGCAGGGAAAACCCGAATATGCACTTTTTATCATGAATGTGACGGATATTCCGGTGATGGATTCTGTGATACATTCCCTGAATGCCTTTGTCTATGAACGGTTCCCGGATGCCGATTTCCGGTTCAACCGCATCAAGAACGGCCCACCAGTTCAGGAACCGGTACAGATACGGGTTTCCGGCCGATCATCTGATGAGTTGTTTGTTCGAGTGGACCGGATCAAGGAAAAACTGGCCTCGATTGAGGGTACGCGGAATATCACAGATGACTGGGGCCAGCGGATCAAAAAACTCCGGGTTGTGGTGAATCAGCCCCGTGCCATGCGGGCCGGCGTGACCAGTCATGATATCGCCGTGTCTTTGCAAACCGGTCTGAGCGGGCTTTCTCTCACCGAATACCGGGAAGGTGACAAGGTGATTCCCGTATCGCTGCGCAGCCTGGCATCGGACCGGCTGGATATCGGCAAGCTGGACAGCCTGACCGTGTATGCGCAATCCACCGGCGCAACGGTTTCGCTCAAACAGGTCGCGGATGTGGTGGTCACCTGGGAACCGTCGGAAATTTTAAGACGGGATCGTCTGAAAACCGTGACCGTGAAATCTGACTTGCATCCGGGATTTACAGCCCATCAGGTGGTCAAACAAATGACCCCCTGGCTGGAAGCGGATAAACAGACCTGGCCTTTGGGTTACCGGTATGCGTTCGGTGGGGAAATCGAAAAATCCACCCAGGCGAATGCCGCGATCCGTGAGCAGATACCCATTGCCGGGTTCATTATTCTGATGCTCCTGGTCATGCAGTTCAATTCCTTTCGAAAAACCCTCATTATTATGGTGACCATTCCCCTTGGTCTGATCGGAGTGGTCATTGGCCTGCATGTGTTCAAGCTCTACTTCGGCTTTATGACCCTTTTGGGGATTGTCTCCCTGACCGGGATTGTCGTGAACAATGCCATTGTGCTGATCGAACGGATCCGGATCGAGGAAGTGGACAATGGGCTGGATCCCATTTCTGCGATCCTTGAAGCGGCCCAGCGTCGGTTACGGCCGATTCTGCTCACGACCGCGACGACGATTTTCGGCATGCTTCCCCTGTGGATTGGGGGCGGACCCATGTGGCCGCCCATGATCGTTTCGATCATTTTTGGGCTTTTATTTTCAACCCTGCTAACGCTGGGTGTCGTGCCTGTCCTGTATGCCGCATTGTACCGTGTACGCTGATCCGTATGGTTGATCGGTTGTTTGTCAGACACGTAGACACCTATCAAGGGATCTCGGCCATCAGTTTCCGGATCGCAACCTCTTTGGCCTTGGCTTCAACCTCTACGGTGATATCCAGGTTGAGCCAGTTTTTCGGTAGATCGTTGATGTCAATATAATCGTGGTGTTTTTTGGGGTCACTGGCATCCCATCCATCCTTGGGGGAAGAGAGGTGAAACAGGGGCTCCCGGTCCCATGTTTCTATAGCTTGCTCGGTGGCGGCTGTAACCGATAATGCATCGGGAAGGCATCTGTGATGATGCACATCATAAACCAGCGGGATACCCAGGGCGTGGCACACCGGCAACAGATCCTGAGGTGTATAGCTTCGGTCATCGTTTTCAAGGGTTAATCGTTTTTTTACCGCATCGGGCAAGGCGCGGATGGTGTCTTTCAGACGCCTCAGGGCAGCGGGCTTGTCATGATAGACCCCACCGGCATGGATATTGATCACATCCGCGTTCACCCATTGGGCCACCTGAGCCTGATACGTGAGATCGGCAATGGATTTTTCCACCACTTCTGGATGGGGTGAAGAGAGAATAACAAATTGGTCAGGATGAAAGGTGGTGCGGATATTGTGCTGGCGGCTGAATGCCCCGCATTTTTTATACGCCTCAATAATACGCTCCCCGTCTGGCAGATCGCCGAGATCATACCCCACCGTTGGATGGGTTTTTAACGGCAGAATCTGGCTGTTGATTCTGAACGCACCAATGTGGTTGTCTTTGCAGAACGTGAGCGCGTCCAAAAGACTTCGGGCATTCGCCGCACATAGCTCGGCCAGGCGTTGCGTCTGCACCGCTCTGGGGAATTTTTTCAGATAGGTTGCGGTGGTTCTGCGAAATTTCACCGGATGGTCTTTAAAAATACAGCAGAGACCGAATCTGATCATGGACATGCTTTCTTATTGGGATGTTGCAAACCGTTTTCTACCCACCACCAGAAACAGGGGATCCGAATATAAGAACTGGTTGGCATAGCTATCATCCGGGGGTCGCGGGTAACCTCTGACGGAAAACGTTTCGAGTTTTTCAAAACAGCAGGCGTCATAGAAGTATTCCATCACCAGTGCCTGACGTTCAAAATCGTGAAGTGCTTGCCAGATGCCAATGGCTTTTTCGGGGAACCACCGGTTGGAAAAAGAAACCGCAAACACACCGCCTGGTTTCAGTACCCGGCCCACGTGTTCAAAGACCTGAACAGGATGAATCAGGTATTCAACGGATAACGAACAGATCACGGCATCAAAAAAATGATCAGTGAAGGGAAGCACCGGGTTTTGATTCAGATCCTGGACCGTCGTCTTTGCCAACAAGGGATTGGCGTTAAGCTCATTGGCATTCATGCCAAGCCCGTGGATTTCTCCACTGGCAAAAGTTTCGGGCAAATGGCTGGTCCAACTGGCCATCAGATCCAGCACTTTTTGTCCAGGGGAAATGAGCCGGCCATAGTGTTTTGCCAGTAGCTGGGAGGCCGTTTCATCGATGTGAGGCACAAAACGGTCGGTCTGATAGAACAGCGGATCTGGTCGCTCATCTAGTCGTTGAAGTGCCGTGTCGACGATAAAGCGTGTGGGCTTTTCTCGGTTGATACGTTGCTGGATGCCGGGGCCGTCGAGTGCCACTTGGATCCAGTCGGTGCAGCTGCCTCCCCGTTCCTTATCCCGGTAATTTAGGCGGATGATTTCAATGTCAAGGTCCAGTGTATGCTTTGCCAGCGGGTGGTTGAGGTCAACGACGGCCTGGTTGTCATCAAGTTCAATCAGTCTGAATGGCGTGATATTTTCTTTGAAGACGCCGGGAAGCCCTGTGATCATTCCCTGGGGATAAAAACGGCCCACCCGCAGTTGTTGCCGATTCAGACGGAGTCTTTGGGTGTTGAGTCGCAGCACTTTTTCCGGATCATAGGCTCCGGTGATTTCTCCGGGTTTGCTCTGTATGGACAGGGTTTCACCCTGGGCGGCTCGCGTGATGGGAAAAAGGATACTGGCGGGGTCAAGGTCTCGCCAGGTGTTGAGTTTCTCAATAAAAAAATGCTCGTGATGGTCAACATCCTGGGATTGCCAATGGATATCCAGGGCCAGGGATATCTGTGCAGATGACAGGAACGGGTGCATTGTCTTTGCTTTCAGCCTAGGATTTGGGGGATCATATGCGAAAACGCTCAGGATAATTTACCGGACACTTACCGCACGGTTTTTCTGTATGCTTTGGGTGTCAGTCCTGTAGCATATTTAAATGCGGCAGAAAAATTTCCGTGAAATCTGTAGCCAACAGTCTGGGCGATGGATGCTATTTTTCTGTTGCCATCCGCCAGCATTTCCTTGGCAAGATTGATGCGAAGACGTCTGATATGATCCGATATGGTGGTGCCGTACACCTGCTTGAACAGGGCTGTTAATTTGGTCTGGCTCATGCCTGCCTGACGTGCCAGTGTTTTCAGATAAATCTCTTTTGTATAATGCGCGTTCAGGTATGCCATCACCTGGTGTAGATTGGCCAGATCGCACGCCGGGACAGGATTGTCCACCGGTAAAGACTGCCTGTCTATTTCCCGTTGCAGCATCATGCTGAACAGTTCTGTGACCTTGCTGTCATAATACAGTCTGGCAATGTTTCCGACTGGCCGGAAGCTGCTCAGCTGATGGAGGACCTCCGTCACTTCCGGGATAGCATCATTGTCGTTGATTGCCGTGAAAATAGGTTCCAGACTGGAAATCAACGGGTATCTTCCCGGCAAAAAATCAGTATAAAAATCCGGCAGAAAAGAGACACTCACATTCCGAACAAGGGTGCCCCTTTCAAACCCTCCCTGAAAGACATCATCCTGTCCCACATAGGTAAACAGGCTGGGATGCTTCTGGTCGACTTCCGGCTGCTGGTTGGGATGCGTGGCTGTGGTCAGCCCGATAAGAAAAAACGGTGAGTGCGCAAACTGTGCAGTCACATCGCAATTAAATACAAAATCAGACACGACAATGCCATACAGGTTGTCAACCCCGTAGCACCAGATGTTTCCCTTTCCCAACGCCGCATCCAGTTCGTATGAAGACCCGCAATGGCGGCGTGTTGCCGCCGTATCCACCGGATAGAAACCCGCCTCGGTGAGATAGGCGATATACTGCTGAAACATGGCGGCTGCTCCCGTTCAAAATAATGCTGTTTTACAAATTTCTTATGCTGTCCAACATATTTCCAGTCGGCCTGTTGACCTGGCGTGTTTCTGGCTTCCATAATCAAACAATTAGTAATTTATAGCTTAGTTGAAGCATAAAAAATCGTAAAGAACAACCTTTTATTCACAACAGCATAAACAGGAGGAAAGGATGAGAAAAAATTCCTTGGAGCCGTATGGCAGAAATAACTCATCTTGGGCGATTCTGGGCAGTGGTTTTGTCATCATATGGGTTTTCTGCCTTTTCCATCCCTGGGTTTCTTTTGCCCAGGGAGTAGCGTTAACAACCTCTCAGAAAAGGGAAACGGCTCAGCTGGAAACAATTACCGTTACCGCCCAAAAGCAGGAGGAAACTGTCCAGGAAGTGCCCATGAGTATCAGTGTTTTCGATGCCATCGCCATTGAAGATGCCCAGATGGAGTCCATGAAGGATGTTGCGGATTTTGTCCCCAATCTGATCATTATCGGACAGGGTTTTTCAGGATGGAATAATCCTTCCATGCGGGGCGTATACGCTCCAGGAGAGACATTGGCAGTTTCCACTGGATTATATATGGATGGCGTGCCGGTTCTTTCTATTCTGGGATATGATGACAGTCTTCTTGACGTTGAGAGAATTGAGGTTTTAAGGGGGCCGCAAGGGACATTGTATGGAAAGAATACCGAAGTGGGCGCCATTAACATTATCACCCGTCAGCCAGACAATGAATTCAGGGGGAAAATCGTTGCCGATGCAGACACGTTCCTATCTACTGAAACCGATGACGGTTTAGGTGGCAATTTGGGAATCAATCTGAGTGGGCCCCTGGCAAAAGATCGACTGTTCGGTAGTTTTTCAGGGCTATTCCACCAGCAACAAGGATTCATCGAAAATATCACTACCGGCGAGGCAACAAATGACCCGGAGCATTGGTATGGTAAAGGGCATCTGCGGTGGACGCCTGGGGATCAGCTGGATATTTCATTGATTGCCTCATATCTCAAATACGATGGTAACGGTCCCAATATGGGCATATCCGAGCAGGGATCAGCCATGTTTGGCCTCATGCCTGACAACTATCGCCAGAATGCATCCAATTGTGATGCATACGAGGATTCAAGTCTTCATTCTCAGGCGTTGAAAATTGAATATGATATTAATGCGTTGATGACGATTACCGCTGTTACCGCCAGAAGGGTTTACAACGATATAAAGTTGACGGATTACGATTTCAGTCCCTTTACGCTTTTCCATGCGAAAACAGACAATACATTTGAAATGTTCTCCCAGGAATTCCGACTGAATTACGTTAACGACAGATTAAAATGGTTAGTTGGCGTGTATTATGACAATGACAATAGAAAATTGCGCAGCGAAACCATCTCGGATTTCCCATTCATGGCAGGGATGTTGCGTCGTGATCTATACTTTGAATCCTATGCCGTCTTTGCCAATCTCAATTTTCCCTTAGGTGAAAATTTTAATATCGTTGGTGGGTTGCGCTATGAATACCAGAAGGGCGAAATGAAGGATCATATTTACGGTGCGCAAAACGATGATTCATGGGATTCCATATCACCCAAGCTTGCTCTGGAGTATCTCTTTTCACCACAAATCATGTCTTATATCAGTGTTTCCAAGGGCTTCCGTTCCGGAGGATTTAATATGTATGCCATGAACCCCGAATACTATAGTTATGATGATGAAGCATTGTGGTCCTATGAAGCAGGGATGAAAAGTGGCTTTCTGGACAACCGGTTTATTGTCAACGCCGCTATGTACTATATGGACATTGATAATATGCAGGTCAATGAGGCGGTTTCTCCACTGGAAACCTATGTAACCAATGCTGCCAAGGCAACCGGTTATGGATTTGAAGTTGAGGCAACGGCGAGAATACGCGACGGACTGAGCCTGATAAGTGGATTCGGCTATAATCATGTGGCGTTTGACGAATTCAAGGATGCTGCCGGTGATTACAAAGACAACCAGAATCCCTTTGCGCCAGAATATACCTTTAATATGGGTATCCAGTATCGGCATCATAACGGTTTTTATTTCCGAGCAGACCTGATTGGCAATGACAAAATGTATCTGGACAAGGCCAACACCTATGACCGTGATGCCTACCAAATTGTCAATGTCAAAACAGGGTATGAAATGGAACGATTTGATATCTATCTTTACGGCAAGAACATATTTGACGAGACATATGACATGGTCGGTGCCAGCGGAGGCTATTATACCATGTACAGCGATCCCGGCCAAATCGGTTTTCAGTTAAATTACCGCTTCTAAACATCGCAAAGCGTGGGAACCCGTTTCATGGCTGGTTCCCACGCTCAGGCAGCAGGGAGAATACACAATGAATCAAAAAATCAAGGTAAAAAAAGGTACTGTCGAGGAAACCCTTTTACTGCCCTTATGGGGCCGGGCCTATGAAACCCAGAAGGCGCATCCCCGCCTGATCGATGAAAAGGCCGTGGAAATCATCAGCGCCATT
>PDWJ01001851.1_pt1 | contig 28508 bp, 17 predicted proteins | sample 1430881 | NCBI WGS metagenome assembly PDWJ01 (sample SAMN01162460, study PRJNA174530) | Oral metagenome, whole genome shotgun sequencing project. | biome: Marine environment; feature: Marine mammal; material: Swab sample of the gingival sulcus; isolation source: swab sample of gingival sulcus...
GGTCTCCTTGAAGGTCAGGGAGGGATGGCGGCCGTCCTGCTCACCGCAGAAAGTCCGAAACACGGCTTTACTTTTCTACAACTTGACCGAGCCCCCTTTGATCTCAGTGACCGTGGCGTCAATGGGCGGCCCGCTCCGGGCCCCATTGACGCCTATGTGTACAGCGACAGAGGGATGTATCGTCCCGGTGAAACGCTGCATCTGGTGGCTTTGGTTCGTGACCAAAAGGGCGAGGGAATTGAGGGGCCGCCGCTGACCCTGCGCCTGCTTTCTCCGGACGGGAAAACTGTCCTGGAGCGTTTGTTACCTCAGGATGCAACCGGCAGCTATGCAACGACCCTGTCTCTTGCCGATTCGGCCCGGACGGGGTATTGGACGGCCGCTCTGTATGCGGACGTACACGATAAACCTGTGGGTACGCTCACTTTCCAGGTGCAGGACTTTGTCCCGCCACGCTTAGAGGTACAGGTCACCCCGTCAGGTACCCTGCAGCTGGAGACCGAGGCCGCAGTGCAGGTGCAGGCAGAGTACCTCTACGGCTCCCCTGGTTCGTCACTGCAGGTCGAAGGCACCATGCATCTGGTCCACGATCCCCATCCCTTTCAGGCATATAAAGAATTTTATTTTGGCAAACAAGGAGACCGCCTGACTATCCCTGCTGTGTATCTTAATCCCGTGGAAACGGACAGCAAAGGCAGGGCAGCTCTTTTTTGCACCCTGCCCGATATGCCACCCGATACCCAGCCGCTCAAGGCGGTTGTTCACGCCAGAGTCGTCGACGTGGATGGCCGGGCGGTGACGGCCCATACCGCACTGCCGGTACGACACCTGCAAAAATATATCGGCATAAAACAACTTTTTCCCAACCAGCGGGTAGCGGAACACAGCCATGCCCGTTTTGAGACCATCGTCCTTGACGATAATGGCGTACCGCTTCCCGCTGCTGAGCTCTCCTATCGGCTGGTGAAAGAAGAGGTCAAGTACCAGTGGTTTCTGAAAAACGATGCATGGGGCTACGAGCGGATCGTCAACGACCTGGTAATACAAAAGGGAAAACTTGACGCCACCCTGTCCGGCCCGGCTCCCCTCTCGGTGTTGGTTGATTATGGTACATATCGTTTAGAAGTACGCAGTAGTACGTCCACTCTCCTTGCTTCAAGCCGCTTTCTTGCCGGCAGGCAGGTACAGGGGACAAGCAATACGCCAGACGCGGTGAACGTCATGCTGGATCGCCCCCTGTACAGGGTTGGTGAAACCGCACGAATTCGCATCAAATCCCCTTACCCCGGGGAAGCCAGCCTGATGTTTGCTGGAACCGATATCCATTCCATACAACATTTCCACCTGGATTCCCTGACCCATGAACTGGAAATCCCGGTGCAGGAAGCATGGGGATCAGGCACCTATGCCCTGGTCACCGTGTATCGTCCGGGTGCTGGCAACAAGAGAGGCGCAGCACGGGCCATGGGCCTGGTCTGGCTTGGAGTCGACCAGGTCGATAAACAGCTGGCAATACACCTGGAGGCCCCTGCGCAAACCCGACCCCGCCAGACCATTACTCTTCCAGTGACGATTAGAGGGGCAAGCCCAGGCGAGGTGATGGGGTTGACCCTTGCGGCTGTGGATGAAGGTGTCCTGCAGATGACAAATTTTGTCTCGCCGGATCCCCGAGCCTATTTTTTCGGGAAGCAGCAGCTTGGCACGGAAATCCGTGATCTCTACGGACAATTGATCCTTGGGCCAGACAGCAGGCCCCTTACTCTCCGGACTGGTGCCGGAGATAATGCCCTTCGAGGTGCTGTGGAATCAAATGTTCGGGTCGTCTCCCTTTTCTCCGGCGTCCTGCAGGTGAGCGATGAAGGGGTGGCCGATATTCCCCTTACCCTGCCTGATTTTAACGGTCAGCTGCGCCTGATGGCCGTCGCCTGGACAAAAAACAAAATGGGAGCAGCCAGTCATGACCTCCGGGTGAGTGATCCTGTCGTGGTATCTCCTTCCTTGCCCCGCTTTCTCGCAAGAGGCGACAACTCAACCATGCAGGTCCTGCTGGAAAACATTGACGGGCCGGAAGGCAAATACCATATTCAGTGTAACGCGTCCGGTGCGGTCGCCTTAAGCAGTGAAGCTACGCAGCTGGTGACGTTACAGCACGGCAAACGCAAACATGTTGTTTTCTCTGTCAAGGCGCAGAGTATCGGTTCTGGTCATTTGCATATCCAGGTCAGCGGCCCCGAAGGCTACAGCCACGATGGTGACTTTGCCCTCAACGTGCGGGGGAAATATCTGCCCCTGTTAACCAGAAAATTTTCCCGTCTTGATCCGGGCCAGACCCTGACCCTTGCTTCGCAACTCACCACAGGATTGTATCCGGAAACAGCACAGGTCGCCGTCAGTATCAGCAGTACGCCTAACCTTGATGTGCCTGGTCTGCTGGCAGAACTTGACCGATACCCCTATGGCTGCCTGGAACAGCTGATCAGCCGGGCGATGCCCTTACTGTATGCCAATACCCTGGCGCAACGATGGCAGTATCCCCTGGACGCCGATCTTCCTGGAAGGATTGCAGATGCCATTGATCTCATTCTCCAGAAGCAGCGATTTGATGGTAGCTTTGCTCTCTGGTCCGACGAGAGTTCTCCCGAACCCTGGCTGACTGCCTACGCCATGGACTTTCTCTCTCGGGCTCGTGAAGAAGGTTTTACCGTGCCTGACTTTTTTTATAACAAGGGGATACAATGGCTTACGCAGCTGGCCGTTGCAACTTATCAGCCAGATACGGATAAGCTGGCAGCACTGGCCTATGCCCATTATGTGCTTGCCAGGATTGGAAAGGGTACACCAGAGGATGCACGATACCTCTTTGATAACTACCAGCATGGGAATTATACGCCCCTTGCTCTGGCGCAACTCTCAGCTGCTCTTGCCATGCAGGGGGATGTGGAGCGTGCACGCAAGGGGTATGCTGCAACCCTGGAGGTTGAAGGAGGCGGCACCAAATACTGGCGGAGTTACGGTACCCGCTTGCGTGATCTCGCAGGTGCGATCAATGTGATGCATGCACCAGGTCCAGGCCTTGCCGATCCGGCTGCAGCCTGGGAAGAACTCACAAGACTGCTTGCCAGGAGACAGTATCTTTCAACCCAGGAACAGGCCTGGCTGGTGATGGCTGCCCTCACCCTGGAGGGCAGTACACCGCTGCGTCTGGAGGTGAACGGCAAGATAGTTCCCCAGGAAAAAGACTTTTTTCTACTCCAAAAAAGTGGTCAGGAACTCGCCACTCCCACCACAGTGCGCAATAGTGGCCAGACCAGTGTCTGGGTATCGACCACCCTCCTGGGATCACCTGCTCAAGAACCCCCTGCGGCAGCCAAAGGGTTCAGCCTGCAACGCAGGTGGTACAATAATCACGGTGACCCCATACCCATGGACAAAAACATAAAGTGCCAACAGGGGGATCTCTTTGTAATTGTACTGGAGGGCAAAGTTCCCGTCTCAAAAGAGTATCGCGCCCTGATCGTGGACCTGCTGCCCGCAGGATTTGAGATTGAAAAAACCGCAATCAACAGAGGAGAAGGTTCATATTTCAGCTGGCTGGCAGCGAGCAGCCCGACCCTGTACAAGGATGCCCGTGATGACCGTTATGTGGCCGCCTTTCACACGGCCGCATTGAACAAGGATGAGAATGATAAAAAGAGTCGCACCTTTACCCTGGCCTATCTCGTTCGGGCGATTATTCCCGGCAGCTACACCCTGCCTCCATCAGAGGTGGAAGACATGTATCAACCGGAGTATCGGGCCAGAACCACAGCAGGACAGATAACTGTTGGCAAATAAATCCCTTTGCTGTCTGCTTTATAGAACCTGCATCATTGCGACCCTTCTGCTGGGGGCATGCTGGCTGCTGGATCGTGTTCTCCCCTCGCCGATACCAGAAAAAATCGAGTGGTCGCTCAGGGTTGTCGACAGGCAGGGCAAGGTGCTTCGCCTTTTTACCACCGAGGATGGGTTCTGGCGGCTGCCAGCCCGACTGGAGGAAACAGATCCCGAATTTGTCCGCCAGCTCCTGGCCTATGAGGATAAGCGGTTCTGGAATCACCCGGGGGTGGATCTCCTTGCCCTTGCCCGGGCCACATATCAGGCGGTGTCCAGCGGCAGAATTGTCTCAGGTGCCTCAACCCTGACCATGCAGACTGTACGGCTGCTGCACCCCCGCCCCCGCACCTTGGTCAGTAAGCTGCTTGAGATGATTCAGGCTCTGCGCCTTGAGCAGAGACTCAGCAAACAGGCCATCCTGGAATTATATCTCAGCCTTGCGCCCTATGGTGGCAATATCCAGGGCATTGAGGCGGCGAGTCTTTTTTATTTTCAGGCTGATGCTACCCATTTCACCCCTTCCCGGGCGGCACTCTTGATCAGTCTGCCGCAATCACCTGAAAGCAGACGCCCTGATCGCCATCCGCTGCAGGCAAAACAGGCCCGGCAGGCGGTGCTTCGTCGTCTCGCTGAATCCGGCCTGCTGAGTCAGGAAGATGTTAAGCTCGCCGCTGCCCAGCCTGTACCGGTAAAACGATACCAGGCACCCTTTTCAGCACCGCAGTTGAGCCAATGCCTGCAATGGCAACACGCCGATGCGCAACGTATCGTAACCACTCTCCAATACGATCTGCAGAAAAAAACGGAAACCATTGCCGCCCAGATACAGCAGGAACTCCCACCGGATACAACCCTGGCACTCATGGTGGTGGACAACCACACCAGCCAGGTCCTGGCCCATGTCGGGTCCGGTGATTTTCAAACCAGCCAGCTCGACCTGACCCGCACTATACGCTCGCCGGGTTCAACCCTTAAACCCTTTCTCTATGGCCTTGCCTTTGAACAGGGCTTCCTCCACCCGGAAACCAGAATCCTTGACAGGCCCCGACGTTTTGCCGCCTATGGCCCAACCAACTTTGACGGCGACTACCATGGATGGATTGCAGCACGGCAGGCATTAGCGCAATCCTTAAATATACCCGCAGTGCAGGTATTGGAGCACCTCGGCCCCCAACGCCTGCTCTCCCGTTTTGCCCAACTTGGCGTGACGCTGCACTACCGTAAACATCCAGGTTTAGCGCTTGCACTGGGCGGTGTTGGCTGCAGCCTGCAAGACCTGGTCGCCCTCTATAGTGGCCTGGCCAACAAAGGCGTTTATCATCCCGTACAGACAACTTTCAAAGAAGGGCCAGGCAAGAGTAAACAACTGCTTTCACCGCTTGCAGCATGGTACGTGCATGTCAGCCTGCCCACCTTGCCATCCTCTGCTGACCATACTCAGGACAGGGCATGGAACAAGGGTGTTCGTTTCAAGACCGGAACCTCATACGGATTTCGTGATGCCTGGGTGGTGGGTTATGACCGGAACTATACGGTGGGGGTCTGGCTGGGACGACCCGATGGTGGGTACGGCAAGGAGACCACCGGCGCAAAGACCGCCGTACCGGTTCTGCGCCGTATTTTTGCGAATTTACCGCCCCAGGGCTCTCCTCAGGACGATACTGGCCCGCCACCCAATGCACTCATGGTAAGCTTTGACCACTTGCCGCCCCCCCTCCAATGGTTTGCCGGTGCACAACCAAGCTCTCCTGAAGCGAGCAAGCCAAAGATTTCTTTCCCTGTGGACGGCAGCACCTTGGATCTTACAGAAGATGGAAGCGATTTTTCCAAGCTGACACTGAAGAGCTACGGAGGCACCCCACCCTTTTACTGGCTGATCAATGGCCACCCTCTTGGGCCTCCTACCACTGATCGTCGTACAGCCTATGCTCCGCAAGGACCTGGCAAGGCTCAGATCACCCTCATCGACAGTCGGGGGCAACGCGACAGCGTTGCCGTTTGGCTAGCCAGGGCTCCTCATCAGCTCAGATAATGCCAGGTTAGGTAATTTTTGCTTCCTCATTCTCATTAGGTATACATCTTGTTGCATTGTCATGCATTGCCGCCAGCGCCACTTAGACCATGAATTGAGGACAATATATTGTACGTTTTTCATCCCTGGTCAAATATTCCTCTCTTTGAAGTCTGACTTATAACCGAAATTATTGTCCAGTTTTTGGGCCACCGTCCCCTTGATCTTTGAACAGTACTCCTTTCCTTTCTCATAGAATCGCACTATCCTCCCTTTTCCAATACCTGGTATGCCCTTATCCTTTAACAACAGCCAATGGTGTCAACTTCACCTGAATGGCAACAAGATCTTCCTGATTTGCCATAACCGCATCAATATCTTTATATGCCCCTGCGGCCTCATCCAAGTCATGTCTGGAACGTAGGCCATGGACAACGCCAAGATCATCCAGCCTTTTCTTTTCCGTCTCAAGACAAAGTTCACGCTGAGCCTGTTTACGACCCAGCAACCTACCGGCCCCGTGACTGCAGGAGGTAAAGCTCTCTGGCGCTCCTTTTCCGACGACGATGTAACTACAGCTCCCCTGTGACCCTGGGATGATCCCTTTCTCGCCATTGGCAGCTTTTGTGGCCCCTTTACGATGGACGATAACGCTTGCACCAAAATGATGTTCAAAGGCGGCATAGTTATGGGTACTATTGATTAAGGCTTCAAAATATACCTCTCCTACGACCCCTTCTATCGCCTGTTGAACCCGCGTCATCATCAGCTTCCTATTGGCTAAGGCAAAATCAACACAGAACTGCATCTCGGCCAAATAATTTTTAGCCTCCTCTGTTTCCACTGGCAGAAAGGCGAGATCCCATTTTTTAGGAACACTGGTCTGCCATCTCTCGTTCAGTTGCACAGCAAGCCGGTTGTAATGCTCAGCCACCCTCAGACCAAGATTTCTGCTCCCGGAATGGATCATGATCCAAATATACCCATCATTGCCTTTCTGAATTTCTATGAAATGATTTCCACCACCTAGGGTTCCTAACTGCCTTAATGCACTCTGATACAGGCGCTTCACTATACCCTTGGCAATGGTGTCAATTTTGCCTCGGTCCGGCATCAGGGATGCATCTTGAGCCCGGTCATGGTGTTTGAAACCCACGGGAACCAGCCCACGGATACCTGCACCTGTACCTGGTGCACCCAAAATCTTTTTCAATTGATCCCTCCGAATCTCAGTAAGAGATGTTTTCACTGCGCACATTCCGCACCCAATATCGACACCTACCGCATTAGGGATAACGGCTCCCTTGGCTGCCAACACCCCACCAATCGGCATACCGTATCCACAATGGGCATCCGGCATAATCGCAACATGCTTAAATGTGAACGGCAGGTTGGCCAGGTTGCGGGCCTGGGCCAGAGCCTTTTCATCTATATCTTCAAGCCACATTTTGATCGGCTTTTTCTCGGAAAGCACTACCTTTTTCATCATCTTCTCCTCTCATTTCTCTGTACTCCCAGCCAAGGCCATCAGCGTCGATACTCCCACAACCAGGAACCCGTTTTTGCAAGTTCCCGGGTACCCTATGGAGTACTACTCAGGTTCCTGTTTCCTTATATCGTCTGGGCACAGTGTCCTGCGTGCTCGGCCATACAATTCCACTCATTATGTTATGATTATGGTGCCTTCTCTCTGGTAGAAACGGTACCAGGTATAAAAAAAATATAAAAACAATCAGTTAAAAAAGACATTCTTTGGAACCCTTTGTTTTCAAATATTCGTCTAGCTCAACCCAGGGGGCGTCCTCTACGGCAGCCATTTGACCACAAATTCCCGCACCTGGTACCACCTGAGCTGATGAGAAATACGTTTTACTACAGAAAGGTAGGGGAAAAGCAGGGCGAAAGGTGGGCGAGCGTGAGTATCACGTATTGGGCAGGGGGTGTACGCATGTCTGCCCGAAAATAACAGCGCGAAGAACAGTGACGATTATTGTTCATTATCCTTGTTCTTAGTGGTACACTTAAGATGTTTTTCCCGTAGGTGAGGAAAAAACAACCTATTTTGCTTCTCTACGAGAAAACAAATCCATAGACAGCCACAGACAATAAGGTTGCCGGCTGTGCAGAGCAGAGGAGTTTCTTATGGCAGATCTTACTATCAGTGCCCCCTTATCAGGGGTTGTTGTGCCGCTGGATCAGGTCCCTGATCCGGTCTTTTCTCAGAAAATGGTTGGTGATGGTATCTCTGTGGACCCCATAGACCATATCCTCAGGGCCCCTTGCGCAGGTAAAATTATTCAGCTCCATCGTGCCGCCCATGCGGTTACTATCCGTAGTGCAGAAGGGATTGAGGTGCTGATGCATATCGGCCTGGATACCGTCAACCTCAATGGAGAGGGGTTTGCCCTACATGTGCAGGAGGGGGACCAGGTTGATGTGGGAGACAGCCTCATTGCATTTGAGCCGGACTATCTTGCCACCCATGCCAAAAGTCTGCTTACCGAAATTATTCTTGCCGGCGGCGAGAGTATCGTCCGTCGTGCTTCTGCCGGAAAACGAATTGCAGCGGGAGAGGAACTGCTGGTGGTGGCCCCCTCTGCTCAGGGCACCAGTACCGGGGAAGAGGGCGAGAAAATCAGTTCGCCGCCGGTGAAAATCCTGAATCCCCATGGACTGCATGCCCGTCCTGCGGCGCTGTTGGCAGCCGAAGCAAAAAAATTTGATGCCAGAATAACCCTCTCTAAGGAAGGCAGGGAAGTCTCGGCCATCAGTCCGGTCAAAATCCTTACCCTGGAAATTGAGCATGGCGACAAGGTAGTTCTCGCCGCTACTGGAGCAGAAGCGGCAGAGGCGGTGGAACAATTGACTCGTCTGCTGGATTCCGGGCTTGGCGAGGAGGTAAAAAAAGCAGTGGTGCAGACTGCAACTGCCCCTGTGCAGGAGGTTGCAGAAGAGCCCAACCTCTTTCTCGGCGTCTCATCTTCTCCAGGACTCTCCACCGGTGTTCTCTATCACAACCAGCGGCCAGATATTCCCGTGAAGGAAAAGGGCGGCGATATGGCTGCTGAAAAGGCTCTGTTGGCTGAGGCGGTGGAAAAGGCAGATGGCCAGATCAGAGGGTTGATTGCAGGGCTTCATCCCCAAAGGGAAGCCACCCAGATTGCCATCTTTACCGCCCATCTTGAGCTGCTTGCCGATCCCGGCCTCAGTGAGATGGCGGAAGACTTTATCCAGCAAGATAAAAGTGCGGCCTGGGCATGGAAAGAGAGTTACCGGGTTCAGGCAGAACAGCTTGCCGGGCTGGCCAATCCGGTGATCGCTGGCCGGGCGGCCGATCTGCTCGATGTGGGTCGACGGGTGCTGGCCCTGCTTACCGGTTATCCGATGGAGGCGCCGGACCTGCCGGAGAACGCCATCCTTGTCGCCAGGGAACTGACCCCTTCAGATACTGCCGCCTTTGACCCGGAAAAGATTGCCGGCTTCTGTACCCTGGGCAGCGGCGCCACCTCCCATGTGGCAATTATTGCCCGCAGCCTTGGTATTCCATCGGTTGCAGCGATAGATCAACGCATCTTTGATGTCGCCGACGGCACCCCGGCCATTCTTGACGGGGATGCCGGAACCGTACGGATCAATCCCGATGCCGCGGAGGTGGAACGTATTCAGAAGATCTGTGCAAATAAGGCCGCCCGCGAAAAAGAATATCTTGATCATGCTGCAGAACCTGCCATCACCACCGACGGCCACAGGGTGGAGATTATGGCCAATATCACCAGCGTTCATGAGGCGACGCGCAGCGTTGAGCTTGGCGGCGACGGTGTAGGCCTGATGCGCAGTGAATTCCTTTTTCTTGATCGGGTCAGTGCTCCGGACGAAAAGGAACAGCAAGAGAGTTATGCTGCTGTTCTCTCTGAACTGAAAGGACGGCCAGCCATTATCCGCACCCTTGATGTGGGCGGTGACAAGCCGCTGCTCTATCTTCCCATAGCCCCTGAGGAAAATCCTTTTCTCGGTATTCGCGGTATTCGAGCGCAGCTGGCCTTTCCCGACCTGCTGCGGACCCAGATCAAGGCAATGATTGGTGCTGCCAAAGAAGGACTGGTACGGATTATGCTGCCAATGATTTCTACCCTTGATGAGCTGCGCCAGGTTCGGGCTGTTGTTGACGAGGAGAACAATGCAGGCAAAAAGATTGAGCTGGGAATCATGGTAGAGGTACCTGCCACTGCAATGATGGCAGAACAGTTTGCCAAAGAGGTTGATTTCTTCTCCATTGGCACCAATGACCTCACCCAATATACCCTGGCAGTTGACCGGGGCCATCCACTGCTGGCCGGACAGCAAGACGCACTGAATCCGGCGGTTCTGCAGCTTATCGCCCGCACTGTGGAGGGCGGTCATAAACATGATTGCATGGTGGGAATCTGCGGCGGCGTTGCCGGTGATCCCCAGGCAGTGCCGATCCTTATCGGTCTTGGTCTTGATGAGTTGTCGGTCAGCGTGCCGGTTATCCCTGCGGTAAAGGCCTGGGTACGCAGCTACAGCTTTGCTGATTGTCAGCAACTGGCGCAGCAGGCCTTGACCCTTAGCACGGCAGCAGAGGTTCGTGCTCTGGTGCCGCTGCAGGAGGAACTGTAATCTCTCTCTGGCATGGACCGGACACGTCTTTGACGATCCGATAAAGCCTGAACATATTTTCGAGGAGCAGGTATGAAAAATAGACTTTGGAGCAGCAGTTTTGCTGTGCTGCAAAAAGTTGGCAAGTCCTTGATGCTGCCGGTTTCTGTTCTGCCGGTTGCCGGTATTCTTCTAGGCGTTGGCGCCTCCATGGCCAATGCCACCGGGATCTCACCCTGGCTGATTGAAATGGGCCGGATTATGCAGGCCGCAGGTGGTGCCATTTTCACCATCCTACCGCTTATCTTTGCCATTGGTGTCGCCCTTGGTTTTACCGATAACGATGGTGTTGCCGCTTTGGCGGCCACTGTCGGCTATTTTGTTCTGGTTGCCGCCCTTGGAGTTATCGGCAGCCTCTTCATCGCCAAATTTCAGCCGCCTGAAGCCCTACACCTGACGACTCCGCAGGGGGCCAACGTCTTTGTGGAACATGATCTCAATCGGCAGCGTTTGAACTGCCTCAACAGCAAGGGACAGACAACGGACTCATTTATTATTGCCGAGATGGAAGGCAGCTCAGTGCGCTGCACCGCCAGCGATGGCACCTCGTTTGTTCTTCCTTTTTCGCTGCAGCAGGAAAGCGCAGAGCCTGCTACCTATACCGCAGGTGATGGCAGTACCCACTCTTTTCCGGTGGCGCAAAGCCGGGCAGAGATCAAAAAGCTGTTCGGTTTTGATTCCATTGATACCGGCGTTTTTGGCGGCATCCTCTCCGGTTTGCTGGCAGCGTTGTTGTTTAACCGGTTCTATCGCATCCGTCTCCCCCAGTATCTTGGCTTTTTTGCCGGCAAAAGGTTTGTCCCCATCATTGTCTCTTTTGCCTCCATCGCCCTTGCGGCGGTATTGGCGTTGATCTGGCCGCCCATTGGCGCCGCCATTCGTGATTTTGGTAACTGGGCCGCCTATGGCAATCCGGCAGCAGCAGTCACCATCTACGGGGTAGTGGAGCGTCTGCTCCTGCCCTTTGGTCTGCATCATATCTGGAATGTCCCCTTTTTCTTTGAGGTGGGCAATTACGTCAATCCCAATACCGGCGAGGTGGTGCATGGCGTGCTCAGCCGCTTTTTTGCCGGCGACTATGAGGCTGCAATTCTTGGCGGCGGGTTTGTTTTTAAAATGTGCGCTCTGCCCGGTGCAGCACTTGCTATCTACCACTGCGCCAAGCCGGAACATAAAAAACGGGTGGCGGGAATTATGGCTTCGGCAGCTCTGACCTCTTTTCTTACCGGTATTACCGAGCCGCTGGAGTTCAGTTTTCTCTTTGTCGCCCCCATGCTCTACGGTGCCCATGCCCTACTGGTTGGTGCCGCTTATTTTGTCACCTATCTCCTTGGCGCCCGGCTCGGCTACTCCTTCTCGCAGGGGTTTATCGACTATATCCTCTTCTATAATCATGATATTCGACCGTGGTTGATCCTCATTCTTGGCCCAATCTTTGCCGTTATTTATTATTTTGTATTTCGAGCACTTATCCTTAAGTTCAACTTTATGACTCCCGGACGGGAAGAGGAGGAAGCGGTCCAGGCAGTTACTGGTTCTGGCAATGAGTTCTCCCGAGAACTGGTCCTTGCCTTTGGGGGCAGAAAGAATATTAAAGCGGTGGACGCCTGTATCACCCGGCTGCGTATTGAGCTGCATAACCTGGAGCTGGCATCTCAGGAGCGCCTAAAAGAGCTTGGCGCTTCTGGTGTGGTTACTGTGGGGAACAATATGCAGGCCATCTTTGGTCCACGTTCGGAAAATCTGATGACCGATATGCGGGAGTATCTGCAAACCGCAGGCCCGGAGGCGGATGGAGCGGCATCGGTTGCGGTGGTCCAACCATCTCCTGCAGAAGCCGTATCCCCTGACGTTATTGAGTTGACACTGGCAATAAAGGAGAAGGCGAAAAAACTGCTGCAGTCCCTTGGTGGTAGCGAGAATATACAGGCGATGGCCGCCGTGGCGGAGACCAGAATCCGCCTGGAGATGGTCGATCCCACTCTTATCGTATCCCAACAGCTGCAGGCAGAAGGGGTGGAAGCAATGACCCTGGAGGGCGGTATTGTTCATCTCATCAGCGGCAGTGATGCACCGGCAGTGGCTACAGCTCTGCTGGAGCTTATGGACTGATGACACCCTGGCGTTTTCCAGCGCTATGAAAAAGAATCCCCGCACCGTATCGTGCGGCGGATTCTTTTTTGTCTTACCGCTCAAACTTCAGCTGTTTATACATTGTTATGGCAATAAAACTGCTTGCTGTCGATATGGATGGCACCTTTCTGGATGATCGTAAACAGTATGATAAACCGAGGTTTCTGCGTCAGTTTGATCAGCTTATAGCCCGGGGGATCTGCTTTGTTGCCGCCAGCGGTAACCAGTATGCCACCCTGTGCCGCTATCTGCCGGAACTGGTGACCCGGGCAGCCTTTGTTGCGGAAAATGGTGCTCTGGTGATCGACCGTGGTCGGGAAATCTTCAGTGCGGCCATCCCCCCGCAGGAGTTGACCCCGATCTTTGCCCTTCTGCCCCGTTTTCCCAATCTGTTGCAGATGATCTGTACTGCCCGACACTGTTACTGCCATGCTCAAATAAGCCCTGAGGGGCTGGCCTTTCTTGCCCCTTATTATGCAGATCCAATCCGGGTTCAGGAGTATGCTGCCATTGACGAGCCGATTCTGAAAATCGCTTTCTATCTGCCTCCGGCAGAGACTGAGGCCTTTCACACCGCCGTCCTCCCGCTGCTTGGCAAGGCGCTTCGCCTGGTGACCAGCGGGACTGGCTTTCTTGATCTGCTGCGCAGCGATGTCAACAAGGCATCAGGATTAGCCCATCTACAGCGGCAATGGCAAATTGCCGATGATGAAGTGGCCGCTTTTGGCGATAATGATAACGATCTGGAGCTGCTCCGGCTTACCCCTTTCAGTTTTGCCCCTTCCACTGCCGAAGTCAGGGCCCGGCAGGCTGCTACAACTACCATCGGTAGCAATAATGACAGCGCCGTTCTAGATGTTATTGATGATATCCTTGCCGGAGTATATGAGGCCCACCTGCCTGCAAAGGATTGATTGCCAGGTGCAGCAGTTCCTTTTGGTTGAGTATATCAGCTTGGCACATGATGGGATATCAGTTGATCATCAGGGAAAAAGAAAGCCTGAGAGTACCCATGGCACGATAAAAGGAACAGTCAGCACAAGAGAGCTATCCTTGATTTCTAGAAGCAGGTCAACCCTACACCGATAGAAAAGCCTACACCCTGGAATTGCACATGCCCAAAATACATCCATTTGAAAAACACAGCGATGCCTATGATCAATGGTTTGAGAAAAACCGTGATTTGTATGAAGCCGAACTGGAAGCTATCCGTCAGCTTCTTCCTCCCCTTGGAGCTGAAGGCTTGGAAATAGGTGTCGGTTCGGGCAAGTTCGCCGCACCTCTGGGCATAAAATTCGGCGTTGAGCCCTCAAAAAATATGGCCATCAAGGCAAGAAAGCTGGGTGTCAACGTTTATCAAGGTATAGCAGAGAATCTACCTTTTCCTGATGGCAAGTTTGATTTTGTACTGATGGTAACCACGATTTGTTTTGTTGATGATGTTGCCAAATCTTGCAAAGAGGCGTTTAGGGTACTCAAGCCCGGTGGTTGTATTGTTATAGGATTCGTGGAGAAAGAAAGCGAACTGGGTACACTGTATGAGAAGAAACGAGAAAAAAGTACATTTTACCGGGAAGCCACATTTTTCTCCGCACAAGAAATCCTTACCTATCTTGAGGATACAGGTTTTTGGCCATCGCGAATACTACAAACTCTTCTCCCCGGCAAGTCACCAACAATCATTCTTGATAACTTTGGAGAAGGTTCTTTTGTCGTTATTCGAGGTGAGAAATACAACGGGTAAATCGCCCCGCCGTTCAACACCGTGATTCTATATCGCCGTGTCATCAGCAGAATGGTACTGCCACAACTGCCCTGGCTTTGCTTCTTGCACGGTACGTCAGCTGATTGGTAAAATTCGCCCGGGTTTCCCATGAACAATATGATAGCAATAGAGGACGACAGGCTTGAACAGATGCCGTCAACTCTTCCATTGCCAGGAGATTTAAGTAGCCCTCTGGTAGAAGACAAGCCTGTTGGTCGTGATGTTGAAGGTATTGTTGAAATGATGCCGGATGCGAGGTAAACCTTTGAACAACCATTAAGCTCTGAACGTTTGTTTGACTGGCACGCGGCCATTGCTCTTTCCTGTAACAGACACTTAAGCAAAGAGAAACAGGAGCCGGTAGGCCGGGGTCACCAGGAGGCTGGTGTTGGTAGTTCAAATCATGCAAGGTGCCACCACAATATGAGCAACCTGCCTTTTGTTGCTGTGAAGCCAGGTGTTACGAACTCTTTTCCCATCGTATTTTTTTCCCAAATTAATCATCGTACGATTTTGGCTGTTTTCCCAGGTTACTGTCGTAGTAAGTAACCACCGGCAAAGCCGGTGGCTTTACAATTGGGACCGCTCCAAGCGGTATTTAAAATAGCTTTACTGACCACCATTCGGTGGCCGACTCTTTAAATAATGTCAACTGGTCAAAACGCTTATCTTCCTTTTCCTGATCACGGATGTATGCTCGTACAACCACTTCATCGGCGCCAACTGTTGATACAAAAAAACCACGTGCCCAAAAGCTCATCCCACCATAGTTCTTTCGTTGACCAAGATACGTTCGAGCTATGTAAATCGCACTTTTGCCTTTCATGTAACCAACAACTTGGGAAACTGCATATTTCGGAGGAATTGAAACAAGCATATGGACATGGTCTTGCTGCAAATGACCCTCCAAAACCTTACTCTCCTTCTGTCGAGCACGATCATGAAAAACCTCGCCAAGGTGTTGACGAAGATGCCCGGATAATGCCTTCCTTCTCTATTTGGGTATCCATACAGCATGATGCTTGCATTCCCACTTCGAGTGACTTAAACTTTGTACGTTGTTCATTGAAGCCTCCTTTTCGTGACTTTAAGCGGTCCACGAAATCGGGGGCGTCTCTCCTTTTCAGGGAACGTCAAACTTTCGTGGTCCCACGGTAAAGCCGGGAGCTTACCTAAAAGAAATTAGGGGAGCTTTGCGATAGATTGTCCCCTTTATGACGATATTGCATCGCCGTCCACCCGGTTATTTCTTGGCAAGTTGCCCCCCGCAGAGCTTACCTCCGTTTCACCGGATCTTTTATGCACCTATTGATGCAAATCTCTACTATTCTTTTCCAGCCGATGGCGCGGCTGAATGAGCACACTGTTGACACTGTCTATATCTATGCTTTTCTCCTGCCTTCTGAATGCCTCAATCAAGCAGGAAAGGCATACCTTTTTAGTTTTTCGAAGGATTCCATCAAAACTCCTTACGATGAGATGAAGAGCCTCACCCGTAAAGCTATTATGGGGTAACCCAACTTTATCCAGTTGCTTCAGGATAAAGTTTTCCATATCATCAGTAGCCAGCTTTGGCAGCATAGTGGAATAGGTAACCCTCAATTTTATATCATTATTAACTGCAAAGGAGATGTTCTGTATGCAGTACGGCTGGCCCTCCAGTGTCAGGTTGTGATTTTTAGGAAAACCCTCAAACAGCAGCCTGAGTTTGCGCAGAAATTCCATCAAAGCCATATTCAGTTAAAAGTTCCATTGCCAGATCATATGGGGTACATGCATTATTACAGGTCATCGTTTTCTCCTTTTTCCTTTGATTTCGCTAAAATGAAAGCAAAAGGATAAAGGGTGGCCTGTTTTGCCAACCTCTTTTTTGAATTTACAGAAAAGAAGTTACACTAACAATTTTCTGCCGTCTACCAAGAGCTTGAAAAGCTTCTTTGAATTGTGTACAGTCTGTTTTCATAGACTATATTTATCGTTGAATTTCCGCTTTTGAAATCATTTAACATTATAATATTTAAGGATTTTTTATCCATCACCATGAAAAGTCCGGACTAGACTATGGCAACCAAATTTGGCAAAACCTGGTGGGGAGAACAATGGCTCAATGCCCTTCGTAATATTGACTACCGTAACCGCCTACCGCGTGGTGCGTCCTATGCCAGAAAAGGGGCGGTGAAAAAGATTGATATCCAGGGTAACCGCATCTTTGCCAAAGTGGCAGGGAGACGTGCAAGCCCCTATTCGGTGACGCTTATTCTCCCACCGTTTTTTGACCCGGACTGGAGCAACTTCCTGACTGAGTTGACAGGCCATCCGGTGATTATCTCCAAATTACTCAACCGTGAACTGGATCCCGCTCTCCTGCCCCTGGCTGAGCAGTTCGGCCTGAAGGTCTTTCCCACCCAATGGAACGATCTGAAAATGCAGTGTTCCTGTCCAGACTGGGCAGTCCCTTGCAAGCATATAGCCTCGGTTATTTACAAGATATCAGCGGAAATCGATAACAACCCTTTCTTGTGTTTTTCTCTGCATGCTATAGACCTCTTTGCTGAGCTGGAACAGATGGGCATTACCATCGACGAACAGCAACTCGATATCCCAAAACTGAAAACCTGTTTCTTTGAAAAAGGGAAAAAGGCCAAACCGTATAATCCTGAAGATGCCTATCACAAGCTCTCGTTTGCCAAACTGTCTCCCCTACACGAAGCCCTGACCGCGCTGCTGACACCGTTCCCTGTTTTTTATACTGTTTCAGCCGTTGACTTTCGCAAAAAATACCTCACCCGCCTCAAAAGGGTGGTGAACACGACCAGGAAAGGAGTCCGGAAAAAAAGCAACCTGCCTGTATTGTTTGGCGGAGTTCCTGAACAGTCCAATCCGATTACCTTTTATTCCAGACCGGTTATCCGTTTCCACAACAGCCTGGAGGCAGACGTTACCTTTGATGAAAGGGTTCTCTCTTTCCAAGAGTTCTCTCAACATCTGGCATCCATACCGGCTGCTCAACTGTATGACTATCAGCCAGCCACAGCAGCCCTGCACACCACGCTGCAACTGGCCGCACACCTGACGGCAAATGGTGCTGTGATCCCACAAATTACCCAGATACCAGGAAAAAGTTTTATCATCCGTTGGTTACCAGCCCTTTTAAGCAAGGAGGTGCAAGCCCTGGTGAACGACTTGGATGCCCTGCTGCCCCCCGATATCCTATACTGGCAGGAAAACAAACGGGCAAGAAAATGCACCAGGGAGGTGGCTGTCAACCTGCTGTCCCTGTTTGTAACAAAAATAATCCACCTGGCAAGTACCCAGATCAAGGGGGACCTGTTTGAGAATCTCTTCTTCACAGGGACCATGGAGTCCTTTTCCCGTCCTGGTGAGAAGGCTTTGGCTGGTGGCATCATGGCCTGGCTGCAAAAATTTTATCTCACCCAAGGCAGGTATAAACCATTACTTACGGTTACCGAGCAGTCGGATGACACCTTTCAAGTCGAGGTTCAAATCGAAAAAACGCAGACCAACAATAACCAGGCAGTTCCTCTGCGCGAGATATTGACAGGAGACCATTTTGCGGCTGAACGTTTTGAGATATTGCAGTCTCTGGCCCAGCTCAGCACTTTTATTCAGGGACTAGATGACTACATCAACTCTTCGGGTGCACAGGAGATCATCATGGACACCCACAGCTTTACGCCCTTTTTGCTTCAGATGATCCCAGCACTTCAACTGCTGGATATCTCGGTGCTCCTGCCGCAAGCACTGAGGCAGATACTGCACCCCAAACCAAGCGTCCAGTTGAAGAAAAAAAGCGGCGGCAACGCCCATATCCGCCTGGACAAGCTACTGGATTTCGAGTGGCAGGTGGCCATTGGCAATACCATTATGGATGAAAAAACATTCACCCAGTTCCTGGAACAGTCTGAAGGGTTGATCAAGTTTAAAAGTCAATATATCTATGTGAGCCAGGAAGACCTGAAAAAACTGTACAAGCACTTTTCCGGTAAAAAAAAGATGGCGCCCATGCAAATGTTGCGTACAGCACTCTCCGGGGAATACCAGGGTGCGGCCATTGCCATGACCGATGAAGTCAAAAAACTTATCAGGGAACTGGGCTCTTTTGAAGAGATGCCGCCGCCTGCCTCCCTGAACGCACGTTTGCGCCCGTACCAGCAGCGAGGCTTTTCGTGGATCTACCGCAACGCCCGGATTGGATTTGGCTCAGTGCTTGCCGACGACATGGGGCTTGGAAAAACCCTGCAAGTCATTGCTGTTTTACTGCGCTACAAGGAAGAGGGATTGCTCGACAAAAAGAAAGTTCTGGTTGTTGCCCCCACCAGCCTGTTAACCAACTGGCAGGCAGAGGTGGACAAGTTTGCGCCAACCCTGCAGACAGCCATATACCACGGCCCCCAGCGCGACCTGTCACAGATGGGCGGGTACGATATCCTGCTGACCAGTTATGGCATTGTCCGCAGTGATGCTGACAGGCTGAAAAAAAAGAAATGGCATGCTGTGGTCCTTGATGAAGCCCAGAACATTAAAAATCAAAACACAGCCCAGACCAAGGCGGTCAAATCCATACAGGCAGACACCTGTATCGCCCTGAGCGGCACCCCAGTGGAAAACCGGCTCAGTGAACTATGGAGCATCATGGATTACAGCAACCGGGGCATTCTGGGCACTGCCAAAGATTTTGCAGAAACCTTTGGCAACCCCATTGAACAGCTTAACGATCCCACAACCGCCGAAAAGCTGAAAAAAGTGACCTCCCCGTTTTTGATGCGGCGGTTGAAGACCGATGCGCATATTATCTCTGATCTCCCGGAAAAGGTGGAGATCGACAGATATGCCTCTCTCACCGGAGTTCAAGCGGCCTTATACACGACAACGCTGCAGGACGCCATGAACGAAATCGAAGGCATTACCCGCACCGACCGCCAATCACTTTTTGTCCGTCAAGGACTTATCCTACAGATGATCCTGGCGCTGAAGCAGATCTGCAACCATCCAACCCAATTCCTGAAAAACGGTCAGATGGACGCTACCCTCAGCGGCAAGCTTGATCTGCTTTTTGATACCATTGACAGCATTGTTGAGAGCAATGAAAAGGTGCTCTTGTTTACTCAATTTGCCGAGATGGGAACCTTGCTCCACTATTTCATCACCGAGCGGTACCAGGTCAAGCCTCTCTTTTATTATGGCGGCTGTTCCATAAAGCAACGAAAAGAGATGGTTGATACCTTTCAAACCAATCATGCTGATAAAATTTTTATTCTTTCACTCAAGGCTGCCGGAACCGGGCTCAACCTGACCGCAGCCAACCACGTTATCCACTATGATTTGTGGTGGAACCCGGCTGTGGAAGCCCAGGCAACCGACCGTGCCTACCGCATAGGTCAGAAAAAAAACGTTATAGTGCAACGGTTTATCACCAAGAATACCTTTGAGGAAAAAATAAACGACCTGATCCAGCGCAAAAAAAACCTGGCGGCAATGACGGTTGCCACAGGGGAAAACTGGATCGGTAACTTGAGTAACAGGGAGCTACACGAAATTTTCGGCACCTGATTTTCGGCGAATGGCAAGAATTTGGCCAAACGAATGATCCGCTTTGCCGTGCTCTGGCAAAACGTAGCTAGGGAGCCAAGAGCAAAAAAGGAAACCGCTGGGTGAAGCGAATTCTCTCACTCAGGCAGACCTGTCGAATCCAGGGGAAATCCACTTTTGAAACGCTTGTGGATGCCATGGAATGTTATTGCAAAGATCAAAAGCCTGATCTGGAATGGATCTGGCTGGCCACTTAATCGTAGTCCTGTGATGGGTTACGATTCTCTTTTTCGAGAATTTGTTTTTTCACCATAGATAACCACCCCTGTTTTAGACTTCTTGTTCGACAACTTGAAAAAAATGGCTTGACACGAAAAACAGCAGGTGCCACCCAAAAAGGCGTTAGACAAAGCCATTGCTTCCCACCTGAACCAATGGCACCGTCTGATCAGGTTCCTGGAGGACGGTCGACTTGCCCCTGACAATAATGCCGCCGAAAACAGTATCCGCGCCTTTGTGATTACAAGAAAGAACAGATTGTTTTCCGGTACTCCTAAGGGAACTGAAGCTTCCTCTCAGCTCTTTAACCTCATTGAACCAGCCAAGGCTAACAAGTCGAAGCGTACGCCTACCTCCGACATATTTGTCCGCAACTGCTTACAGCCAACACCCTGGAAGATTATACCTCCTTACTGCCATGAAAGCTAACGATCGAGAAAAACGCCTGCAAGGTGGAGGTCGTTTGGCGCTTACGTTTGTTTTCACATCGAAGCACGGAAGTTGGCTGAATATGGCCGAGATAGAGTTGAACCTCCTTACAAGGCAATGCTTAAACCGCCGCATTGCTGAGATTGGAACCAAGCGTAGCGAGGCCAAGGCATGAGAGTCAGCAAGAAATGAAATGCAAGTCGGGGTTAATTGGCTCTTCACGCCCAAAGATACAGGATAAAAGTAAAAAACTCTATCCAACATGTTATACGTGCCATGATACTAGTGCTAACTTGTTGGCTAACAATATCCCTTAGAAAAGTCTTTTGATCTTCTGAGGAAGCGCTATGTCTGGTGAATACCCCCTCCTTAAAAATGGAACATACATACTATTTCTCAGCAGACATACCGTTACCTTCCAGTGCTTCTGCCAACAGCTCAATTGTATGGGCGCAGCGGATGCTGCCATCAGCCTTACCCACAGCACCTTTTAGCATAATCATGCAACCCGGGCAATCCATGGCAACAGTTTTCACGCCGGTCTCCTGGATGGCTGCAACCTTATCCTTGGTAATCTGTCGCGAAATCTGCGGCTGACCAAGGAAGGAATAGGTACCACCAAAACCGCAGCATCGATCAGAGTTTTTCATCTCAATAACCTCATGGCCGATATTGGTGAGTAAGGATCGTGGTTCCTTAAAAACACCAGAGCCTCGTTTGAGATGACAGGAATCATGATAGGTGACCGCCTCACCATTTTCCAGACAGCCCAGCTTCTCGGAGGCGTCTAAAACCTCTTCCAGGAAGGCTGCAGCATCCATGGTCTTGGCTGAAAGTTCCTTGGCCTTTTCTGCCCATTCCGGCTGGTCAGCGAGACGAGAAGGAAAATCTCTTAGCACACCCATGGTACAAGTCGGACAGATACAAAGGACGTAATCAACATTGGCTTCTGTAAAAGCCTCAACACTCTGCTTGGCAAGATACTTTCCGGTCTCGGCGTCACCAGAATACAATGCCGGGATTCCGCAACAGTTTTGACCTTTAGGGAATACCACTTCAACATCCAAAGCATTGAGTACCTTGATAAGACTGACGCCAACCTCAGGATAAACAAAATCTCCACCACAGCCCACAAAAAAGCCAACTCGATGTTTAGGGTTTGTCACCGTCTGCTCAACGGAATCAAATTGATCCCGAAAGGACTTGGGCGCAATCGACGGAAGATCCCGCCATTCGGTAATATCACGCTCCATAAAATGAAGCGGCAGATGACGGATAATCCGTTGCTGGTTCCCCGGGGTCCGGTTCTCATGGGTGATTGGTCGTTGCAGTTTTGAGGCAGCCCGAACCATATTATGAAACAGACTACGGTTTTTCATGATTGCCTTAAAGGCAACATTTTTCACAATCCCCATTCCGTATTCGTTAGTCACCTCATTCTTGAGATGCAGGATGATCTCTTCAAGATCAATTTTCGAGGGACAAACAGCTACACAAGAACGACAGCCAATACAGGCACGGGTTATCTCCTTTGCCTTGTCAAGCCCTTCATAAAAAGCCGTGAGGATAACACCAATGGCAGAGATATAAATAGAACCAAAGACATGACCGCCAACCGTCTGATAGACCGGGCAGACATTGGCACAGGCTCCACATTGAATACATTTTAAAGCATCACGGCAGATCTTGTCTTCGTAAAGGGCGTTCCGACCGCCGTCAATCAAGACAATATGCTGTTCTTTTTTCACTCCCGCGGTGGGAACAGCACCTTTAATCCAGGTGACATAAGAGGTCAGCTTTTGGCCTGTAGCGTTACGAGGCAAAAGACGGATAAGACGAGTGGCGTCCTCCACATTACGTACCAGCTTGTGAATACTGGCAAAGACGACATGCACCTTGGGGAGCGTTGCGCACAGCCTGGCATTTCCTTCATTGGTAACCAGGCCGATTCCACCGGTATTTGCCACCAAAAAATTAGCTCCGGTGAGACCAATATCAGCATCGAAATACTCTTTACGGAGTCGTTTTCTGGCGTAATCAACAAGTCCTTTGATTTCGGTGGGGATGGGCCTGTTGGCATCTTTGCTGAAGAGTTCGGCAACGTCTTCCTTGAACATATGAATAGCCGGCATAACCATGTGGCTTGGGCGCTGTCCGGCAAGCTGGACGATCCATTCTCCAAGATCAGTTTCAGAGGCCCTCAGACCTTGGGCCTCCATGGCTTTGTTAAAATGGGCTTCTTCAGAGACCATGGACTTTGATTTTGCAATCACTTGTGCCTTTTTTTCTTTTGCGAGTCGGATAACATAATCGTTGGCTTCTTTCGTATCCTTAGCAAGAAAAACGGTGGAGCCGGCGGCCTTGGCATTCTTGATGAATTCAGCTAACAGTTCTTTACGGTTAACACGTACAATATCTTTTATTTCTGAAAGCTCTGTACGCATAGCTTCAAAATCCAACCCCTTATAGGCATTGGCCCGCGCTTCGAGATAGGCATCACCAAAGAGATGCAGGGCTTTACTGAGTTTAGGATTTGCTATAGCTGATTCAACACTTGCTTTATAATTTTGAACATCTTTCATAAGCCAACTCCGTATACTTTAAAACTCTTCATAATCTTGTGAAATGCCCTCAACAAGAAGAAGATGCAACTCTCTAGGGCCATGACAGCCAATGGTGAGAACCCGTTCTACATCAGCGGTACGACTGGGACCGGAGATATAGGCAATAAATTTGGGAGCATCTCCTTCATGAAAACGTGCCATGATCGGAGCCGCAGCAAGACTATCTTCGAGAATCTTTGCCGGATCGACAATAACAAAATGCTTCTCGGGGAGCATGGTTGCCAGTCGGATATCTTCAGATGTCGAATCGAGAGCAACAGTACCGCTATCGGCCATGCAAAAATTACAGAAACTTACACCACTATCGGGAACATACCCTGCGTTACGGAAATCTCCAGTATAAACATCGACCTGTTCTTTTGCCAGTAACGAACGTAACTCATATTTTTCAACGAGAGGTGTCTCCGGCACAAGGGTTATCCCTTTTGCCAGGGTTGCAATGTATTGAATGGCTGCTGCCAGGTCTTCCATTTCATGGACTTCAGCACCAATGCGTTTGGTCTCTGTAATAAAAATTTCTGTATACCCTTGTCCCATTTCTTTCACCTTCCACTTCCATCAAAAAAAGGAAGTCTCTTAAACAATCTATTGTTCTTTGTGCGCTTTTTATCACTGCTGTCCGGTTAAGAAAACAGATAAGGCCTGAAGAGCTTCTTTCTTGTAGAATGTTGTTACCCCTAACACATTAACATAAAAGGAGGTTCAGGCCATAACTCATAGTAACACCGTATTCGCTCAATTGCTCAAACTTGTCGATAGACATGATTTTGATGCTCTTCTCAAGGGACCTTATCGACCCCGCCCAAAGTACCGCACGGTGAACCGATGCTCAGTTCACTATTATGATGTTCGCGCAACTTACTTGTAGAGTCAGTCTCCGTGACATCTGCGACCGTTTGCAGATACAAGCAGGCAGGCTCTACCACCTTGGGGTGCGCCAAGTGAAAAAATCTACACGTGCTGACGCCAATAACAACCGGTCTGCCGAGTTTTTGTCAAGCTGCAGGTCTTGCTGGATCATGACCGTTATATCCCGAAATTTGCCCGCATCACCGATGCAAAGGCCTCTGACTTGTCATTTGCCAGAACACTTACCTTTCCTGCTGGTTCCATTATTGCCGCAGACAGGGCCTATATTGATTTTGCATGGGTGTACACACTCAACGAGAGGAAAAATTTTCTCGTCACTTTCCTCAAGCGCAACATCAAGTATAAGGTTACTCAACGCCACCGGGTTCTTAAATCTAAGGGGATAAACTCTTACCAGACCATTATCCTCACTGGCACAAAATCCAGTGAGTGCCCTGTTCCTCTTCGTCGGGTTGGTTACCGGGATCCGGAGACAAGGAAGCATTATATCTTTCTCACCAACAATTTTGACCTGGCAGCTAAAACCAGAGCTGATATCTACAAAAATCGTTGGCAAGTGGAGCTATTTTTCAAATGGCTCAAGCAAAACCTGAAGATCAAGACGTTTTTCGGAACCAGCCGTAATGCTGTCCTGACCCAAATTTGGATTGCCCTTATTACTATGCTGGTACTTTCCTACATGAAATTCTTTGCAAAACTTGGTCAATCCATTACACAAATCCAGCAATTACTACAGTTAAACCTACTTAAAAGGCAAATCTTATGGGAGTTGTTCTACCCTTCTGCGGCAAAACACAAATCCGAAGATAGTCAGAAAAAGGTTATTTAATTTCAGATAGCTATAGCCGTAAACTAGTGATCTCGTTTAGCCTTTCCCGTGGCGATAGCATAGTGAAAAACTCCACCACAACATTGCTGTATTCGATGGGCTGTTTCAACAATACCTTTTTCTTCAGTCCTTCGAAGTACTACTAACATTTCCTGAGCAGAAATCGATCATATCGGTTTTGAACCTATCCAAGGAAAAACATACAGTTCAAAACGACGAATTATTTCTCCAGGATCAACTTCATTCCCCAATAAAGTTCGGTTTTCTCTTCTTTTATGCCTAGCGGGTTTCTCGAATAAATAATACAATATAACGAGTCCGGTATTCATTTTAACCATCTGAAATATTAGTATTATGTTATACTTCTCCATCCTTTTCAACTAATTTTCATTTGATGGAGACAACATGTTTCAGCCAGTATTCTTCGAGCTTGATAATCGGAATTGTACAATCAATAGCAACGGTGACCCGCTAACCAAAATTAATCAAGCTGTTGATTGGAAAATATTTCGTCCTGCACTTGAAAAGGCTCGGCAAAAACTCCGTAAGTCTACATCGGGACCGAAAGGATATGATGCCATATTGCTCTTTAAAATTCTTCCGATTAGGGCGTATGTCCGGTAGGGTTAACTAGCTCATGTTATACTGTAGTTTGTAGTTGAAAGGCTTCAGCATAACGATCTTCCCCTTAACGGAGGTAACCATATTTCGATTCTACCCCAAACAATGAACGTTCTGAATGGCAAATCGAAGTCCTCTGGAACAGGCCGTATATCGAAACGATCCTCTTCAGTAATGAGAAATTCAGGAAAGAGTGGTATCGACACTGGCCATCAGGGATAAGATACGATGTCAGGTGCCTGGATGGTGGAGCATGGGACAGGTCCAGCTGCTGGGGGATGTTCTCCAGTCTTGAGGAAGCTATCGAATTCTGTAAGAATCACCCTATGTGGTGATATCGAGTGGGTCAGTAACAAAATTCCCAGAAGATTGCAAACACAACATCGCTATAATTATTTGTAATCAAAACAAATAATTATCATGGCATTGGGCTTGCAATCCTCTAAAGACCACTCCCATTTTTTACGAGGATTCAGCTGTCAGCTGGATCTAGATTTCATAACGCACATATTCATGTGTACAGGGATTTCCGGCAGCGACCAGCATCGCTTTTTCGTTAGGCAACATAATAAATGCTCCTAACGACTCAGCTTGTAATCCCAGTGGTACAGTTGGGTCAGGATGCCGACAAATAGAATTAGGATATCCCTCATGGTCAGCTAGCGCATTACCAAGAGTTTCGGGGGTAAGGTTTCCACTTAGCTTGGTGGCCAATTCATCCATACGTGAAGTCCGAACCGGGCTATCTGGGAATATCATTGGATATCCGTCAACAGCTTTGAAACGTGGAGTTTTGTAATTATTGGCGTGGACTAGAAAACCTTTGTTTGGGAAAAGAACTTCATAGTCATTCAGGGTGCTCTCAAAGCAAAAGAGACCGCCTTTCGCGTCTGCCAGAGTAACCGCAACAATTCCCCGACAGGCCTCTTCAAGAACTTTACGAGCCTCATTTATATCAGTCTGTCGCATAGCTCGTGGCAAATAAGCAGCCATAGAAATTTTGGGTTTCAGATCTGGTTGCATTGCGGCTACACCATTCAGACAACATCCCAAGCCAGAGGAATTTATGATGTATTCACCTATTCCAAGTATCGGTAACACTAATTGACACAATCCGTCATTGCGCTCTATGTGTATCAGTGCAAGAGGACTTCCGGTAAACCAGTCTATATTTTGCCCCAAAATAGATTGACCATTCGGTGTTGCTGGTCCAGTACCGGCCAGGGTAGTACACATGGCCGCCAGATTTGAATTTACAAAAAGAAGCTCTAGGCCGCATCGAGTTGCCCATGCTTCTTCCAAGCTCATTCCTGCACCCTTTGCCTGACCGCGAACAAATGGCTCAAGCTCAGGATCGAACTGTGTTGCGGTTGGCCACAATTTCATTGCATATGACAACACCTCTGTACGCGAGGTCTTATGCACAGTATTAATCACAGTCAATATTTGGTTCAGTCCTTTGTGCATATTGTCGGCTAAAGCTTGACCCCAACCTTCTCCCACCTCGTTCGGCGTACCTGACAATTCAATTAGCGGCATTTCTACATTCTTTTTCATTAATGCCTCCCCCAAAACAGGTTGCACCCAATTCGATATTGCGACCATTCCAGCTAGTTTTAGGAATTTCCTTCTGTTGATATTGCTTTTGGGTGTCATTTTTTATCCTTGATTTTGTGTGAATAAATCCCACATTATATACTCTTTTCACTTTGCCTTTGTTCAAACAATAGATTACATACATACTGTATGTTTGTCAAGGAGGCTTGAATGCAAAAAATAAAACAATCAGAGAATAAGCAAGACAAACGTAGTCGGCTTACTACAAGTCGTCTTTTAACCGAAGCGCAACGTTTATTTGCTGAACATGGTTTCAGCGAGGTCTCTGCAGAGCAGATCGTAGAAGCCGCTGGAGTTACCAGAGGGGCTTTATATCATCATTTTGAAGGGAAAAAGGGATTGTTCAGGGCAGTACTGAATTTAGTGCAAGCTGAGGTCGAACAACGAGTAAATGCCGCAATAAAAAGGGCCCAAGACCCTATGGATATGCTCATCGCTGGGAATAATGCGTTTTTAGAGGCATGTCTTGACCCTGGACGGCAGCGCATTTTACTCATTGATGGGCCAGCAGTTTTAGGTTGGAAAGAATGGCGTGCGGTGGACGAAGAACATGTGCAAGGAAAATATCGTACCTTTTTAGCTCAGCTTATGAAAGATGGGGTTCTTAAACCTTTTCCTGTTGATGCCTTGGCTCATATTATCTCAGGAGCAGCTAATGAAGCAGCTTTTTGGGCTGCTCGGGCAAATGCCCCTGGAGTTGCTTTAGTAGAAGCTCAAACAACCATGGCAGAGATGATTCGTTCTTTAAGTGCATAACTTGAAACTATTTATCCCATAGTTTTTGTTGCAAAATCAATTGACTAATCCCTATGCTCCTAAACGGAGCTTTGTGAGTAACAGCTGGTAACATCGTCAAAAAACATCAATTTAAGACGAATAAGTAATCTGCTTTCTTCTAGAGCGGGCTAGGGGCATAGCGGTCACATTTGGAAAATAAAAAGGGGTATTACGGTCGTAGATGCAAATCACAATTTTCTCCCAACCTATTTACTGATGGGCATCACAGACGATCGTAAAAATCAGCTAATCTTTCTTTAATTGTGTATTCCAGTGATTCCGGCCGCTCATTCCACGCGATTCCGGCCACTCATTCCAGAGGAATCCGGCCGCCCAGTCCAGGGGATTCCGGTTAGGCCGTCGGAGCGTAGCGACGCCATCATTTCCTTCTTACTCTGAGGGTGGTTTTTACGTCAAGTGTGCTTTCTTTTTTCTCATGGATTCTCCATCAAG
>PDWJ01003103.1_pt1 | contig 28495 bp, 25 predicted proteins | sample 1430881 | NCBI WGS metagenome assembly PDWJ01 (sample SAMN01162460, study PRJNA174530) | Oral metagenome, whole genome shotgun sequencing project. | biome: Marine environment; feature: Marine mammal; material: Swab sample of the gingival sulcus; isolation source: swab sample of gingival sulcus...
ACTCTTTTTCATGTCGAAATCAGGCTAAAAGTAGTATTTTAACACCCAAAAGCAAATCTAAAAATCACTATCTTACATATTATTGGGAAGTTGATTTTTGAGATCTTTCTTATTCGGAAGACAGGAAAAAGCCACTTCCTAGGCAAAACATTAATATATTTAACATGAAGCCACCCTAAACCCATTTACAATGTTAAAAATATTAATATAATCTTGCTTTTTACGAATTAAAACATTAACTTATTTAATACGGAGGTAGAATATGAAAAAAATATTTGATAAATGTCCAATTTGTAATGGTGAAATTTTTATAAAAGAGGTTGAGTGTTTAGAGTGCTCATCTTCAATAAAAGGTAAGTTTCAATTTTCACACAGTAAAAGTTATACAAATAAAGAGAGTAATGATCTTTTAAACTTACAAAGCTTAGATTCAGAGCTAGTCCACTTTCTAAAAACTTTTATAGAAGCCGAAGGCTCAATAAAACAGACAGAAAAGAAGCTTAATTGTTCATATCCAAAGGTAAAGAACTATCTAAAAAAACTTAAATCAGCTATGGGTATTGGAGAAAGTGAAAAAAAGAGTAAGACAGATGAGATTCTATCACTTTTGGAAAATGATGAGATAGATATTAATGAGGCTTTAGAAAAATTAAAATAGTTATTAAGGAGAAATTATGATTACTCAAAGAATTGAAGAGAAGGAGTATACTATCTTCTTAAAAATTTTTAAAGGAGATATTAAGATTGTTCAAAGTAATGATGAGAATCTTACTTTAGAGTTTGAAAAGGTTAGAAAGGGGACATTAAATGAGGTAATAGAGATAGAGTTTAATGATAACTTTCTCCATGTTTCTCAAAAAGATGAAAAAACCAAACTATTCAAATCAATTGATTGTAGCCTAACCCTATCCCTCCCAAAAGGGATAAAATACAATAGTGAGATTAAAAACTTTAATGGAGATATCTCAATTAAAGATATTGATCAGAAGCTAAAACTTGAATCCTTTAATGGTGATGTAGATATAGAAAACAGCAACTCCCATATATCAGGAACAATATACAGAGGAGACCTAGAGATATCACAATCTACTCTTGAACTTGATATAAAGAATATGAGTGGTGATATAGATATAAAAGACTCCAAAATTAAAACCCTCGCTATTAAATCTTATTCAGGGGATTTGGAGATCAAATCCAGTGATTTCAATCTTTTAGAAAATGGAACAATTAAATCCTTTGCCGGAGATATTACAATAGATGCAAAAAGCTATATGGGAGAAAAAAATATCTCAGCGAAATCCCTTTCAGGAGATATTAAAATAAACAATATTCCGGAGCATCTGGTAGAGGTAGAAAATCTTAAAAGTAATATTCCTATCATGAACTCAAACCTTGGATCCAAGCTTAGCTCTATAATGAAAAACTTCTCCTTTGGAGTAAATAAAAATATAGAGGTAGAGGTTAATACAAAAGATGATAATAAAGGTAGCAATATTGACAGGATATTAAAGATGCTAGAGGATGGTAAAATTTCCTCTGAGGAAGCGACAAAACTTATTTTGGCTCTAAACAATTAGGCAATGAACTATAAATCCAATTTAACTACAAAGGTAAATTTATGTTTTCACTTATAATCACTTTAATACTTCTTTTTATATTCTATCTTATAAAAGGTGTAATACCGTTAAAAGATAAAGAGGGTAAAAAGGTTCTATCTATAATTACCTGTCTGTTAGGAGGTATAGTTATTCTTCTCAATATGGAGTTTGAGCCATTTCCTGCTTTGATAGTTCTTTATACAACCTTTTCAATAATAGAGTATTATAAACGAACTAAATCAGATTATAAAAACAGCAAGAAACAATATTTTAGTCAGATCTATATCTCTAACGATGAAGCAAACATTTTGTATAGATTTCCAAGATTTATACCCTTTTTCATAGTAAATCTTATATCTCTAATAAACTCGAGAGAACTAATTGGATTTTTTGAGCATATTGTTATAAAGATTCGTGATAAAGATAATGAAGTAGAAATATCAATATAAATAAAAAAGGAGAACACCATGAATGAGAAAGAGAGAGTTTTAAATCTTGTAAAAGAGGGTAGAATATCTACTGAAGAAGCAACAAAACTTTTGGATGCAATATATTCCGTAAAGGATAAAAATGTTGTAAATGTATCAAAACATAACAAAGAGAAGAAAAATCTTAAAGGAACTATTGCTATTGAAATCAGTTCTGCATCAGGAGACATTGTAGATATAAACCTCCCTCTAAAAATTGCAGATTTAGCTGTAAAGTTCATACCTAAAAGTAAGATAGAACTGATAGAAAAAGAGGGGATCAATATTGATGATATTTTATCAAATATTGAAGAGCTTATTGATGTTTCCGATGAGGATTTGGTAAGTGTGGAAAGTTCCAGTGGGGATAGGATAAGAATACATATTAAAAAGTAATATTCTAAAAATTAGCAATTTAATAAACAAAAAAAGGGTCTCTGAAAAGAGACCCTTTTTTATACACCCTAGAGGATTCGAACCTCTGACCTACGGATTAGAAATCCGGTGCTCTATCCAGCTGAGCTAAGGGTGCATCACAACAAAACCAAAGATAAAAACCATTTCTTCTTTTGTCAAGAAAAGAAGTAAAAAATATAGATTGCCCCTAAAAAAGAGAGTAATAATCTTTCAAGTGGCAAGTTAAAAATCTTAAACTTTTCTCCTCCCATAGAATAGATCTGTTACTAAATTAACAAATAGACTATTTTTAACATTTTGTTTAAATTCCAACAAGTAGATAACTATTTATATATTTTATGTTTACAAAAAGAGATCCATTTATTTATTGCATTTTTAGAATAAAAATTATAATTTAATATCATCACCATTGCGGGGTAAAAACCTTATTAAATTAAATGTCGGGAGGCAGAAATGTTAAAAAAAATATCCACTTTTTTAGAAAAAGTAGGTGTTCTTTCTAAAGGCGGTGGAGAAGATAAGATTAGAAAAAGAAAAGAAAAGGGTCTTTTAACTGCAAGAGAAAGAATAGATACACTTTTAGATAAAGGAACATTTAACGAAATAGATCTTTTTGTTCAGCATCAAGGTAGAGATTTTGGTTTAGACAGACAAACGCTACCTGCAGATGGTGTAATCACAGGATTTGGAAAAGTTCACGGTAGAGATGTTTGTGTTTATGCTCAAGATTTTACAGTACAAGGGGGATCCTTAGGTAGAATGCATGCAGCAAAGATTACCAAAGTTATGGATCTTGCATCTGAAATGGGTGTTCCGGTAATCGGCATTAATGATTCAGGTGGAGCCAGAATCCAAGAGGGTGTTGATTCATTGGCAGGTTATGGAGAAATTTTTTACAGGAACACTATCTGCAGTGGAAAAATACCACAAATATCTGTAATTATGGGTCCTTGTGCCGGTGGAGCCGTTTACTCTCCTGCCATTACTGATTTTGTTTTTATGGTTGATAAAAAATCTAAGATGTTTATAACCGGACCTAAAGTTATTGAGTCAGTTCTTAATCAAAAGATTGGAGCAGAAGAACTCGGTGGTGCAATGGTTCACAACAAAAAGACAGGTAATGCTCACTTCTTTGCAAAAGATGAACTTGAAACTTTCAAACAGATCAGAAGACTACTACAATTTATTCCATCTGCTTGGGATAAGAAAGCTCCCGTATTTGATCCAAAACCTCCTAAATCAAGCTTTAAGATTGCAGATATAGTTCCCGAAGATAGTAGAAAAGCTTATGATATTAAAGATCTAATTAAATCTATTGTTGACGATTCTGACTTTATGGAAGTTCAAGAATATTTTGCTCAAAATCTTGTTGTAGGATTCGCAAGGATTGAGGGTAAAACTGTTGGAGTGGTAGCAAATCAACCAAAAATATTGGCAGGTGTTTTGGATTCTGATTCATCTGATAAGGGAGCAAGATTTGTAAGGTTCTGTGATGCTTATAGCATTCCTATTTTAACATTTGTTGATCTCCCTGGCTACCTACCTGGAATTGATCAAGAGCACAATGGTGTAATAAGGCATGGTGCTAAACTTCTCTATGCTTTCTCAGAAGCTTCAGTTCCTAGAGTTACCCTCATAGTTAGGAAAGCTTACGGCGGTGGTTATATAGCTATGTCATCTAAACATTTAAGAACAGATTTTGTTTTTGCATGGCCAACAGCTGAAGTTGCAGTAATGGGACCTGAAGGAGCTTGTAATATCATTTTTGCAAAAGAGATTATGGAATCCAAAGATCCTGAAAAGACAAGAGCAGAAAAAGTTGCAGAGTATAAAGAGAAATTCTCTAATCCGTACAATCCTGCTTCCAAAGGCTATATTGATGCGGTTATTCATCCTGATGACACTAGATATAGAATTGCTAATGCACTCAATATTGCTAAAGATAAGAAACCTTACATTAAAAAACATAAGCATGGATGTATTCCATTGTAGAGGAGGATCTTATGAGTAAAGAGGGTAAGATTCAGATAGATATAAATGGAGAAATCTATGATACAACACTTTCTGATAACTACTTAGATAACCAAAAGTACAAAATTCCGGAAAAAACCACTCTCAGAGCTTTAATTCCGGGAATGATAGTTGAGATAAAGGTTGAAGTTGGAGATAAAGTTAAGCCGGGAGCTCCTGTTATTGTGCTTGAGGCGATGAAGATGTTGAACCAGATAGAACTGGAAGAGACATCTATAATTGAAGAGATTCTGATTAAAGAGGGTGATATAGTCGAAAAAGATCAGGATCTTATTAAATTTAAAATAGTTTAAACTAAGCTAAATAAAACTTAGAAAAAAGCCTTGAAATTTCAAGGCTTTTTTTGTTTGATTCCTTAAACTTCTTCTTTTTCTTATCAAAAAAAAAGCAAAAACATAATTGGAGTATAAAGCCCTGAGGTTGCCTTAAAAGTCAGACTGTCTAGAAGCGAGTAGTACAAGGAGTCATTTTTTATGCGATTTGAGCCTAGAAATACTAGGTGATCCATTGCAGAAAAAAATTAGGACGCAGTAATGTGAAGTTGGCAGATAGTCTGAGATTTTTGTAAAATCTACAGAATTCCTTACCATTGTTGATAATGGAGGCTCAAACCCTTACAGAATTGCCGATTCCACCGCTATATCGGAAAGCAGTTATGATAAAATTAACTAGTATGGATAACTTACCATTATTATGACTCTGTACCCTGAAGTTACTCGAAGAGTATAACTTTGTCAGAATCTATTCAGGATAAAAATATAATAAAAAGACAACTATTTGTTAAAAGAGGTGTCAAAAAAATAGAATCTTACAGAAAAGATAAACTTAAAGGTATAAAAGAGGAGAGAGCTATGAAATGGGTACTATTGTTTCTTTTAACAATAATGATCTCTTTAAGTGCAGAGGAGGGTAAGATCAAAAAATACCAAAATAAAAACCTACCCAAGGAAAGGATAGAGTCTCTAAAAGCGGAAAAAGTTTGCTCATTCCCAAGTACAATTGAGATTGGAAATATTACTTTAGGAGAGATTGAGCCTAATAGTATTCAAAGAAACTCTAAAGGGGATCTTATTTTATATAATGATATTTCAAAGCAATTGGAGATTATTGATAAAAATAGTAAACATATAAAAAGTTTTCTTGGCAGAGGAAAAGGTCCCGGAGAGATCCAATATTTTAACGGATTCTTTTTAGGTATTAATGATACAATATTTGTACCGGCATCGGGAAATAGAAAAATTATAAAATTTACCCCAAAAGGTGATTTTGTGAAAGATATCCCACTCCAAGAAACAGTTCCTATGAAAATAAAAAAGTGTGGAGATAGTTATATTGGATATGGTTTTACATTTACTATAGAATCAGGAAACATAAGTAGAGAAAGTATTCTTTCCCTGTACGATTCAAAATTTAATTTAATAAAAAATATTTCATTTAATAAAGTAGAGATTAAAGCTAAAGATGGTTATGATAGATTTAAAGGTATATATAGATTTGATACAGATGATGAAAATAAGCTTATCTATATAGCAATACCATCTACAGACAGATATACTATTGATCTATTAAATAGTGATGGAGAAAAGATAGAAGAGATCAATAGAAACTATATAAGGATAAAATATACAAAAGAGGAGATTGAAAAAATCAATAAAGAAACTAAGGTTATCATTAATGGAGAAATAATAAAGAATACTGCTAGATTTAAACCGGCAATTAAAAATATATTTGTTTCTAAAAGTGGAAAACTGTGGGTTGAAAACTCTATTGATACAAAGAGAAAAGAGATTCCAAGCTATGATGTATTTGAAAATGGAAAACTTATAACAAAAGTAAAAAAAGAGTTAGTTCCTGAAAATGAAACTATTTTAAACAGAGGAGGCGAGATTGTAACAAGAGATGAAGATGGTTCTATAAATATTTATGAAGTTAAGTAGGTAATTTAAAAAGGAGAAAAATTTATGAAATGGGTACTATTGTTTCTTTTAACAATAATGATCTCTTTAAGTGCAGAGGAGGGTAAGATCAAAAAACACCAAAATAAAAACCTACCCAAGGAAAGGATAGAGTCTCTAAAAGCAGAAAAAATTTGCTCATTCCCGAGTACAATTGAGATTGGAAATATTACTTTAGGAGAGATTGAGCCTCATACTATTCAAAGAAACTCTAAAGGGGATCTCATTTTATATAATGACATCTCAAAGAAATTGGAGATTATTGATAAAAATGGGAAACATATAAAAAGTTTTCTTGGCAGAGGAAAAGGTCCCGGAGAAATCCAATATTTTAACGGATTCTTTTTAGGTGTTAATGATACAATATTTGTACCGGCATCGGGAAATAGAAAAATTATAAAATTTACCCCAAAAGGTGATTTTGTGAAAGATATTAATTTTGAGAATGGAAAACTCCCTACAACAGTTAAAATATGCAAAGATAAATATATTGGATCCAGCTTAATAATAACCATAGATGAGGAGGGAATGAGTAAGAAAAATATTGTCTATCTGTATGACTTAAAGTTGAATCCCATAAAAAAAATTTTCTCTAGAAAAATAAAATTAGAGGATAAGGGTGGATATAACATGTTTAGTGGTGGTTTTAAATTTGCTACAGATAATAAAAAACAACTTATATATCTAGCAAAACCATCTACAGACAAATACATTATTGATGTATTGAATAGCGATGGAGAAAAAGTAGAGGAAATAAACAGGAATTATAGAAAAATAAGATACACAAAAAAAGAGATCGAAAAAGCTAATGAGGATAAAACTGTCTTTATTAACGGAAAAGAGATTAGACATACAGCAAAATTTAAAGATGCTATTAAATTCCTATTTGTTTCTAAAAGTGGTAAACTATGGGTTGAAAGCTCTATTGACACAAAGAGAAAAGAGATTCCAAGCTACGATATATTTGAAAATGGAGAACTTATTGGTAAAGCTAAAAGCGAATTAACTCCCGAAAATGAAACTATCTTAAACAGAGGAGATGAGATTATAACAAGAGATGAGGATGGCTCTATAAATATTTATGAAGTTAAGTAAGATCTACAAAATAGATATAGGCAGGTTTCCCTGCCTATATTGATGAACAAATTAAAGCTCTTACATAGAGTGGATAGACATCTTATGAATACCCTCTGTAGCTTCATGTACAGCTTCACTTAAAGTTGGGTGGGAATGTACAGTGTTTGTTATAACATCTATTGCTAGGTTACTATTTTTAACCAGAGTATACTCACTTAAAAGATCAGAAGCGTGGGCTCCAATAATGTGAGCTCCTAAAATCTTCTCCCCTTCCGGATCTGTTAACAGCTTAACAAAGCCCTCCTCTTCACCCATAGCTTTAGCTTTTCCAATAGCGGCAAAGCTAAATCTTGAAACCTTATATGGAACTTTATCAGCTTTGAGCTCATTTTCACGCTTACCAACGGATGAGATCTCCGGAGTTGTAAAAACAGCAGAAGGTATGGAATCGTAATCCACTTTAACCGGCTTACCTACAATATCTCCAATAGCTGCAAGACCTTGGGTTGATGCGGTATGAGCTAGAAGCATTTTACCGGTAATATCTCCAATAGCATAGATATTATCTACACTTGTCTTCATAGCATCATCAATCTTTACAAAACCTCTCTCATCAAGCTCAACACCATTCTCAATATATCCGAGATCCTTTGTATTAACAGATCTACCCAGAGCAGCCAGAACCTTATCATAAACCTCTTTAGTTCCGTCAGAGAAACTAACCTCTACCTCGCCATCTTTTACTATATCTACCTTTTCAACCTTTGTTTTAAGCTTTAAACTTATACCTCTCTTCTTAAATGATGTTTGAAGAGTTCTGGAAACTTGGTTATCCTCTACGGGAACTAAATATTTCATCATCTCAACTATAGTAACGGACGAACCAAAATCTTTGAACATTGAGGCAAACTCAACACCAACTACACCACCACCAATTACAAGGATATTTTTGGGTAAACTCTCTAAATTAAGAGCTTCATTACTGGTAATTACATTTTTACCGTCAATATTTAGGAATGGAAGATTGAGAGGCTCTGAACCTGTTGCAAGGATAATATTTTTACCCTCAACAAGAGAACCATCACTCAACTTTACACTGTTTTTAGACTCTAAAACTCCGTGGGAGCTAAAAATTTCAATCTTTCTACCCTTACAAAGCTTCTCAATACCGCCAACAAGTTCATCTACAATCCTATTCTTTCTTTCAATAAGTTTTACCATATCTATCTTGATATCCATATCATTTTCAGATACAATGGCAAACTCCTCTTTATGCCTCATCTTGTGGATAAGTTCAGCACTACTTAGCATAGCTTTTGTAGGAATACACCCCCTGTTTAAACAGGTTCCGCCAACCTTATCTTTCTCAATAATTGCAACACTTAATCCATATTGTGCAGCTCTTATTCCTGCAACATATCCACCGGGTCCACCACCCAAAATAACAACATCATATATCATGAGATCTCCTTTTAATAATATATTATTTTAGCAAATATTACTATCAACAAACAAGTTGTAATTTAAGAGTATTGAATAATATTGATTAAAAAAATAACTTTTTTCATAAAAGAGTAAAAATAGAAATAAAAAGGGGGCGATTTACGCCCCCTTTTAGTGCCTTCTCGCGGAATTGAACCACGGACACAGGGATTTTCAGTCCCTTGCTCTACCGACTGAGCTAAGAAGGCATGTTCCTAAAGAACGAGAAGAATATAAGATTATTACTTTATCTTGTCAAGAAATAAATAAATTAATAAAGAATTTAGAAAAAATCTTATCCTCTGTGTACTTTTCCTAAAAAAGGTAAAAAGAGAAAGCAATTCACTTTGAAAATATTTTGGTAATGTAAAGGTGGATTTAATCTTAGATCTTTATTATATTATAGGGGGGATTAAATGTATAATGGCTTTCTGTTATGAAACCCCTTTTAGATTACAATCCACTCCAAAATTGTTCTCTCTTCTTTAAGTTTACTACTTTTATGCAAGAGATAAACAAACTGGTTGTTCTCATACTTTAGTTATTGAGAATATATTTACAATATTGAAAAAAGGAGAATTTATGATTACAGAAAAAGTAGAAAAAGCCCTAAATAAGCAGATGAATAAAGAGATGTTTTCAGCAAATCTTTATCTCTCTATGTCTGCTTATTGTGCAGACCAAAATTTTGACGGTTTTGCAAAGTGGATGTTTGTACAATATCAAGAGGAGATCTCTCATGCTATGAAGCTTTTCAGCTACATAAACGATAGAGGTGGAAGAGTTATTTTAGAGTCTATAGATAAGCCAAAGAGTGAATGGGAATCTATTTTGAATGTTTTTGAAGAAACTTTGGATCATGAAAGGGAGATTTCAGCATCTGTTAATGAGCTTACAGATATTGCCATAAATGAAAAAGATCATGCAACAGTAAACTTTCTACAGTGGTTCATATCTGAACAAGTTGAAGAGGAAGCAACTGTTTCAGAGATAGTTTCCCAAATAGAGATGGTAAAAGATCATCCGCACTCTCTTTTTGTTATAAACAAAGAGCTGGGTAACAGAACTTTTGTTGATCCTAATGAAGAGTAAAATAGAGATCTCATTAAAAGAATCTATGTTTAGACTCAAAAAAAACTGATTTTAATTCATTAACAGAATCAAAATCATAAAAAAAGATTGCAGATAAAACTAAATTCGGAGGAACTTATCAACTATTTGATTAGTTCTAAAATAAAAAATTAAATTGGAAAGGAATCCAAAGATGAAAAAATATGTATGTATACCTTGTGGTTACGTTTATGATCCTGCAGAAGGCGATCCTGATGGTGGAATTGAGCCGGGAACAGCTTTTGAAGATATTCCTGAGGATTGGGTTTGTCCACTCTGTGGAGTAAGTAAAGAGGACTTTGAGCCTTACGAGGATTAAAAAAAGTTTGGAGTAGCAAGCTGTTGCTACTCCAACTTATTTAATAGGAGACTGAATGAAGGGAACTGAAGTAAAAAAGGGTATCTACTGGGTCGGAGCGGTAGATTGGAATGTTAGAAATTTTCACGGATATTTGACACAGAGGGGCACTACATATAATGCTTACCTCATAATTGATGAAAAAATAACTTTGGTTGATACTGTAAAAAAAGAGCTTTCTTCTGAAATGTTAGGTAGAATAAAATCAATTATTGATCCATCAAAAATTGATTACTTAGTTTGTAACCATGTTGAAATGGATCACTCCGGTGCTATGGAAGATATTATTAAGTACAACCCTGACATGAAAGTGTTTACCTCACCAAACGGAGTTAAAGGCTTAAAAGAGCATTATAAACAAGACTGGAACTTTCAACCGGTTAAATCGGGAGATTCAGTTTCTCTTGGTAAGAGATCTTTAAACTTTGTTTTAACACCAATGGTACATTGGCCTGATAATATGGTTTTATATATGCCGGAAGAGAAGATTCTTTTCTCAAATGATGCTTTTGGTCAACACCTTTCAAGTTCTGAAAGATTTGACGATCAATATCCTTTAGATACTATTTTAGAGGAAGCAAGAAAATATTATGCAAATATTGTTCTGCCATTCTCTTCTCAAGTTTTAAAAGTTTTAGAGATAGTAAAAACTCTTGATATTGAGATAATAGCCAATAGTCATGGTATTATATGGAGAGACCATGTTGATAAGATTATTGAATCTTATGGAGAATGGGCATCTAACCAAACAAGAAAAAAAGCTCTCATTATATATGATACTATGTGGAAATCCACAGAAAAGATGGGACAGGCAATCAGAGAAGGTTTTGAAGAGAAGGATTACGATATTAGAATGTTAAGAGTTAGTGAAAACCACATCTCTGATATTATGACTGAGGTTATGGATGCAGAATATATCTGTGTAGGATCTCCAACTTTGAACAAAAATATTATGCCTACTGTTGCCTCATTTTTAACATATTTAAAAGGTTTAGCTCCTACAAAGAGGAAGGGTATCTCTTTTGGTTCATATGGTTGGGGTTGCGAGAGTATTCCTAAAGTAAGTGAGTATCTTAAAGATGCTAAGATAAATGTTGTTAAAGAGTTTAAACAGAAATACATTCCTAGCGAAGAAGATCTTGCAAATATCACTGCTCAAATTATAGAGGAACTTTCTTAGAGAGTTATAAATTTTTGATCTACTAAAAAAGCCATAAAATTTTAGTTATAAGTTTATGGCTTTTTTTATAAATAGAAGATCCCTCACTCTTCTAAGCCGCCCAACAACTCCTCTACATCAACGGTCTTATACTCTTTAATATTCCTCTCCTCTTTACTAAAAGCCACACCAACACAGATAACTTCTCTACCATCATTTAGATAAGGTTGATAATATTTCTTCTCTTTTATCTGTTTCAAAGCTTCATCAACGGAGTTCATCTTAAACTCTACTACATATATATAACTCTTTGTCTCTATAACAGCATCAACCCTACCATAGTTTGTCATTCTTTCCGCTTCAATAATATTGGCTTTCATAAGCTTTAAGATAATAAAGATTACCGTATGGTAGTAACTCTCCCTTTCACCAATAAAAATTGGTTGAGGAATGTTTGAATAGATAGCTTGAATATCCATTATAAATTTATCGAAAAGATTGTTTTCAAGATTGTTATTAAGCTTCTTTATAATCTCAAAAAATGATGTTTTCTCTAACCCTGTAAACTCTCCTGCTAAGTGGCTATAGAAACTATCTTTAACCTCTTTATTTGGGTAAGCCAATCTATATGTCTCTGAACCATATTCAGGATCTACGGTTACACCTTTTATAGTTAAATATCCGGCTTGAAAAAGGATTATAGAACTATCTATATTATCTATATCGTAGGAATCAAATACATTGGAGTCCACCTCAAAAGAGTTTTCATATTTAATAATATCGACATCTTTTTCTCTGATAAGCTTTGTTAAAAATCTTGGAGTTCCACTTTGAAACCAATAGTTATTAAATTTGTTATTATTAAAAAAACTTAAGAGAGAGTAAGGGTTATAAACAAAATCTTCACCGTTCCAAGAATAGCCGTCATACCATAACTTGATTTTATCAAATAGAGTTTCTCTATCATATTTAAACTTCTTTTCTAAAACCTCTAAATAGTGGAAGTAGTTAACCTCAATTTCGCTTTTTGTATATCCGGTAATATTAATATATTTATCATTAAAGGTAATATCTGTTAAATTATTTAGTTCACTAAATAGTGATACCTTGCTAAATTTTGAAATCCCTGTCATAAAAAACAGTTTAATATATTTATCACTACCTTTAACAATTGAATAAAAAGCTCTTAAAATATCTCTATTCTCTTCAGCCTTTTCTCTTTTGGAAGATTCAATATAATCTATAATAGGTTTATCATATTCATCTATCAAAATAGCAACAGGATTCTCTTTACTCATTTTCTCTATAAGCTCTCGAAACTTTAATGAGTAAGTTTTCTCCTCAAGTATAATATTATAGCTTTTTCCAATATTTGTAAGAACTCTATCAAGAGCTTTACCAAGATCTAACTCTTCAAGCCCAATTTCTGCAAAATTGATTTTAATAACAGGATAGTTTTCATCAAAATTCCACTTATCATAAATCCAAGTATCTTTAAATAGTTCCTTATCTCCCTTAAAAATTTTTTCCATAGTATTTACTAAAAGTGATTTCCCAAACCTTCTAGGTCTAGAAAGGAAATAGTAGGATCCACTTGTAATAAGTTTATGGATAAGTTCTGTTTTATCAACATAAACATAGTTGTTTTCCTTTAGTTTTGATATATCTTGTATTCCTAATCCTAGCTTTTTCATAAGGGATTCCTAAAATAGATTCACACTACAACAATATAGGTATATTTTTAATTTGATGCAAAAAAGGGTAGATTTTACACCTACCCTTAATTTGTTGAAAAAATATATAGATCTATCTATACACTATAAGCTAATCGTTAAGAAGAACTTTATAGTATCTATTCATATCCTCAATAATCTTGCCGGTTCCTCTAACAACACAGGTAAGAGGATCATCTGCCAAACTAACCGGAAGGTTTGTTTCATTTCTAAGTTTTTCATCCAATCCTCTAAGCAATGCACCACCTCCGGTAAGAACAATACCTCTATCCTTAATATCGGAGGCAAGCTCAGCAGGTGTTTTCTCTAAAGCGGATCTTACCGCCTGAACAATTTGATTTATAACCGGCTCTAAAGTTTTTCTAACCTCTTCAGAGTGAACCACCATCTCTTTTGGCAGGCCACCAATAAGATCCTTACCCTTAATAGTCATACTATCCTCTTGTTTGAGCTCGATAGCAGAACCAATCTGAATCTTTATCTGCTCTGCAGTTTTAGCTCCAATAGAAAGTTTATGTTCAGATCTCATAAACTCCATAATAGCATTGTTCATCTTCTCTCCAGCTGTTCTGATGGAGTTTTCCGACACAATACCCGAAAGAGATATTACAGCAATTTCCGTAGTACCACCACCAATATCAACAACCATAGATCCTTCACTCTGATCTACCGGAAGACCGACACCCAAAGCAGCTGCCATTGGCTCTGAAACAAGATTAACCTCTCTGGCTCCGGCATTCTCAGCGGCTGATCTAATAATTCTCTTTTCAGATTTTGTAACCCCTGAAGGAACACAAACAACCATTTTAGGTCTACCGGCTAGAGTACGATTTTTTACAAGTCTGATAAACTGCCTTATCATCTCTTCAGCAATCTCATCATCATCAATAACACCATCTCTCATTGGTCTTATTGTTCTAATCTCACCCGGAGTTTTACCCTCCATACTCCTAGCTTCTCTACCTATAGCAATAACCTTTTTTAATCTATTATCCCAAGTTACAACTGAAGGCTCCTCAACCACAATACCTCTACTTTTTACCCAGATAAGAGTATTGGCTGTTCCAAGATCTATAGCTATATCATTTGAAAAAATATTTAAAAATGAGAATAAACCCATTATAACTCCTAGCCATAAAATTTAATGTCGACATAAATTTTTTATAAACAAACCCTTAAACTCAACAATTTTAATTAAAGTTTCAAACTTTCATGAATCTAGTGCTTAAAATGCCTGTTTTTTGAAAATATCATACCCATACCGAGTTCATTACAAGCATCAATAGAATCTTGATCCTTCATAGAACCACCCGGCTGAATAATATACTTAATATTGAAAGTAGCAGCGGTTCTAACCGTATCATCAAATGGGAAAAAAGCATCACTTGCCATTACGCACTTTTCCATCTCATTCTTGAAATATTGCTCAAAACTAATATCTAAGTCAAGATCTTTATATTCGAGTTTTAGGTTCTCCTCAGCTTTAGTAACTGCAAGTTTTCTCATTGAATCAACCCTGTTTGGCTGACCTGCACCCATACCTAAAAGTTGAAAACTACCATCATCCAACTTACGAGCAATAGTTATAGCATTAGATTTAGTCTCTTTACAACAGCTCATAGAAAACTTAGCCAGATCAATCATATCATCATCAAACTTTTTCTCAGTTACACACTCAAGATCCTTATAAAGCCAAATATCAGAGTCTTGATAGAGGTAACCACCATCAATCTGTCTAACCTGTTTAGATTTTGAAGCTATCGTTTTATCAATATCTACCTGTAATAATCTAATATTTTTACTATTTTTCTTTTTAGTTAGATAAGCTAAAGCTTCATCTGAAAATGAAGGTGCAATGATAACCTCAACAAATTTACCGCCAACCTTTATCACCTCTTTTACAAGCTCCCCATCGACAACTTGAAATGAGTAGTGGTTTGTCTCTTTTCCTTTAATAAACTTTAGAGTTTCCATATCAAACTCTCTGTTGAACGCCAAAACAGAGCCCATAGCCGAGATAGGATCACCATACCAAGCAAGCTCTAAAGCTTTTCTCAAACTATTGGAAGATCCTACACCACAAGGGTTATTATGCTTTACAACAACAGCCGTAGGCTTCTTAAATGATATGAGAGTATCAATAGCACCTTGAGCGTCCAGATAGTTGTTATAAGACATCTCTTTACCGTGAATAAGTTCAGCTGTTGCTAAAACACCATCTTGACAACGGTTTTTAAACAAGCTTGCCTTTTGGTGAGAATTTTCACCATACCTAAGCACCTCTCCATCTCTCAAAAAGATAGTTTTATTCTCTCTCTCTCTAAGTCTTTTTTCTAAATAGTCAGAGATTGTACTATCGTATTCACTTGTTCTTCTAAAAACTTTTAAAGCTAAATCCTCTCTAAACTCGAGTGAAGTTCCACCCTTTGAAGAGATCTCATCTTTAAGCTTAGAGTAGTCACCTGGATCGGTTACAATGGTAACAAACTTATAGTTTTTTGCAGAGGATCTAAGCATTGTAGGTCCGCCAATATCAATATTTTCAATAACATCCTCTAAACTAACATCTTTTTTGGCTATAGTAGATTCAAAAGGGTAAAGGTTTACAACCAAAAGGTCTATAAACTCTATATTATGCTCCTTAGCAGTTTTAACATGCTCCTCATTATCCCTTAGAGCTAAGATCCCTCCATGAACGAAAGGGTTTAGGGTTTTAACTCTTCCATCCATAATTTCAGGAAATTTAGTTATCTCATTAACCTCTTTAACGGCTATTCCGGCATCTTTAATCTTATTAAAAGTTCCACCGGTTGAAAAAAGCTCCACACTATTTTCATATAAAAACTTGGCTAAATCAACTATACCCTCTTTATCGGAAACCGAAAGTATTGCCCTCTTAATCTTAACTATATCCACAGTAACTCTCCAATCTATCTACTTATTTTTTAAATCTCTCAAAAACTTTAAGATCTCTCTTTAAACTCACCTTTGCATTTTTAAAAAAGCTGTCAATAAGTTCCATCTCATCAACTACCCTTTTCTCCTCAATACTCCCCTTCTTCTCCACAATCTCTTTTTGATATTTAACCAGATCCTTTATTAGCTCCTTCTCCTCCATTATAGATTTTAAGGAATCGACCTTATCGGTAAGCTGTGGAAGATCATTTACGGTAACAGGTCTGTTTCTATAAAAGTTACCACCATCTCCCCTATTATCTCCCCTATTGGAGTTACTCTTTGATAAACTGCTATCCTTCTCTCTTATTTTATCAATAACAGAAGGAGGCGGTTTTGGTTTAAAATTAGGATCAATAGCTGAGAGAAGATCACCCACGGGCTTACCCTTAACAGATGGATCTTCAACCCTCTTCTCTTTATACAATCCAAAATATTTTAAAATCTTTTTAACCATTATTTTCCAACTTTTTGATAGCATCGCTATAGAGTATATGCTCTATTTTAAGAACGGTTTTCTGTATCTCTTCGGGAGATTTAGCATTAGAGATATCTACAGATCTACTCAAAATAATATCACCATCATCATACTTATCGTTCACATAGTGGATAGTAGCTCCGGAGACCTTCTCTCCATTTTCAAACACCTTATTGTGAACATTCATACCGTACATACCCTTGCCACCATAGTTTGGAAGCAGTGCAGGATGAATGTTTATTATCCTACCCTCAAAACTTTCCAAAACCTTTGGAGATATCTTTTTCATATATCCCGCTAAAACGATTAGATCCACCTTGTGCTTCTTTAAAAGAGAGATCTGTTTTAAGGCAAAATCAGTTCCACTAATCCCCATCTCTTTTCTATTTATATAAGCTGTCTCAATACCCAAAGATTTAGGATACTCCAAACCTTTAGCATCCTTTTTACTACTGATAACAGCAACAACTCTGGAGTTTATTTTCCCCAATTCAATACTTTTTAAAATTGCCTTTAAATTTGATCCTGAACCGGAAATATATGCACATATATTAAAAGATTTCACCTACTCTCCAAAATAAATACCCTAAGCTCCAATATCTCCAAGAAAGATAATACCGGAAAATATCAATATAGAGTTATTTTACACTCTTTTCAACACGAGATTCAATCTTATTAAAAAAAAGATTATAGAGATTGTATACTGAAAAGAGAAATAATCCCGTTAAGATAAAAAATAGAAGGATAAAGAGAGAGTTGTTTGAAGATCTGTCTCCATCCTTATCAAAAAGGGTTTTCTTGAAGAACCAATCGTTAACACCTCCCGGAATCTGTCCGCTCTTCTCTATTCTCTTATATATATCTTTACCTAAAAAGGATTCTAAAACAATGGGAGGCTTACCACTAATAATTGAGAGATTATTCCTTAAAAGGGAAGCTCTATAGGTTGTCATAAGCTCTTTTCTACTCTCCCTCGCCCACTTCATATCATCTGTCCCAAACTTCTGTTTACAAGCATACTCCAAAGGCATCTGAACAGATTGATAGTTTACACTGGAGCCAATGATCTGGAAAATTATAGAAACAGCGAATAGTAAGTATATCACTCTTTTATACAGATGATTAGCCGATAACCTCTCCGGAATTTTTCCCGACAACATAATAAACATAAGAGGGTACATCGGCAATAGATATCTAACTCCCCAAGCTGCTGAACCCGCATAACTCAATGGAGCTCTAAGCGAGTATAGGGAGAGATAGAAAGCCATTATGGTAAGAATCCCAATAGATTCAACCCTATACTTTCTGAAAAATGAGAATCCTAAAGGTATTAAAAGGAGTAGTACAGGTGAAAGGAAAAAGATAGATCTGTTTGGATAGATTGTAGAAAGAACAATACCGTATAAAAAATCTCCAACACTATTTTTTTCTATAGTATTTGGAGTTGACCCATGCTCTTTTTTCATCCTTTCAATATCTTTAAAAAATTTATCTTGGGTTTTTAAGGCGTACTCAATATCTTGATACTCTGCATATTTAAGTTTGGTTGCTTCTGATTCTTTATCCTTGTTGAATAACTTCTCCAACTCTTTATAAACGGTATCCCTCTTTTTAGAAAAGGATTCTATCTTCTTTAATATAGCTTCACTCTGGGCATCTCTTGTAAGGGTATAGCCTGTCTCAATAGTAGATCCAAATTTTGAGTAGTTTACAATTGAAAAGATTGCAACACCTATAACCAATCCGGAGATTGAGAAGATATAACTACTTTTACTACTCCTCTCTTTTATTAGTTTAACGAGTATTAGTAATGAGAAGAGACCAACAAAGATTGGAGAATCCGGTCTGCATATTAGAGAAAAAGATCCAAAGAGGAGTGAAAAAAACAGATCTATATTTTTTTTACTTTGGATAAAATATTTGAAGTAGAAATAGAAAGCTCCCGAAAACATCACCATTGTAACAGGCTCCGGGAGAAGATACTTTGAATGAACAAAGATTGGAGTTGCCAGAGCATAAGTTAAACTCAGGAATAAAGATTTCTTTCTACAGGTGAGAAGCTTTAGCGTCATAAACAGAAAAAGTACAGATAGGGCTGATAAAATTTGATTTGTCATATAAACCGGAAAGATGGAATCTATCCCAAATATTTTTGAAAACCCATAGCTTAAAGTATAAGGGAGAACAACACCAAAACCCTCCATAGGGTAAAACTTTTCTGTATAAGGACTAAAGACAATACCGCTTGCCAAAGCTTTATCGGAACCAAAACTTCCAGTTTCATAAAAATCTTTTGCATAGTTTAAAACATCAACATCCATAGATGTAGTTATTCTTCCATTTGAAAAGAGGATATATATTGAAGCTATCATCAAAAAAAGGTAAAGATTCTCATTCTTAAAATATTTCACGGTATCTCCTATTAAAATCATCTATTTTTAGTTTAGAGCTTGGTATTGTTAACAACCATAATTTTATAGAATAGAAAATAAGATTTTTTTAATGTAAAGTAAACTGTTAATAGGATTTAGTTTTATGAGGCTTCATATCCTACCCTTCTAACAATTAAACAGAGAAAATATTATTTACTTATTAAACCCATAACTATACATTCCTTCAAAGAGCTAACTGTTTAGAATTTGCTGAAATAGGGTCCCTCTAGATAGTGTTTATTTTGAACAAAAGAAAAACCACTCCGTAAAACCATATAGAAAATATTTATAAAGACCAAAGATAAGGAGTAAATTTGTGAAAAAAGCAATAATATTATTGGGTGTTCTTATTTTTAGTTCAATAGGAGTTATCTCCTGTAGCAAAGATAATAGCTCTCCGACATCTCCAGGTGGTGGCGGAGTAGCAAACGAGGAACTGGGTATAGAAAATATCATACCCTCTGAGCTTGGCTCCCTCTATACATCAAACTTTAATCGTTATACAAAAGTGGTTACTCCAAACGGAGGAAAAATAGATATTGTTGCACAATCTGAAATTACAGATGAACAAATAGTAAGATGTAGAAGTATTTTGGAGTTTTATTTAACCAACTATCCTGGATCTCAATATGGCTCGGACAAATCCGAAGTTGCCAACCAAATGGCTGAAAATAATGCTCTTCTATGCCTTCTAAATGGTCAAGATGATGGAACTAACCCTATCTCTGATCAGGTTACGGGTCAACCTCTCTACAAAAATGAGATTCAAGTTGAGGGTGGAGAATGGTATATGAACCAAGATTATGATCATAGAGATGCATCTTTTGAGGAGATTCTACACTTTGTTCACGATAATGGTATAGGTGTTGATGGTCCAAACACTCTACCCGGAGCACTGCCTCTATATCAAGCAGAGATAAGAGCTGCACAGGAAAACGCATTATCAAACAACTTATGGGGTATAGGTCAAGAGCAGTGGATACAGGAACTAACAGCGGAAAACAGCTTAACCCAAGAGTATCTAGCTTCTGTAGTTGATGCTTACTATGGTCTTTGGGGTGCTTTTACCGAAAATGAAACAAATGGAATGTGGGGATTTTATGTAGGAAAAACCAGAGAGGATATGGAGATAGATGATCCCATGGGTTATGCTCTAATGGATAATAAGTTTTTCCACCCATATCTAACTTACAATGCTAGAATAGATTCCTCTTTAAATGGAAACTTCTCATTAAAGTTTGATGCTTCAAAACCATACACCCACCATTCAAGGTATCTAAGAGATATCACTCTTTTGGGTAGTAATAACAATACAGTTACGGTAAATGAACTCAATAATAGTATAAAAGGTAATAAAGGGGTAAATACTGTTATCTTTTCAGGGCTTTCTGAGGAATACACTATAACAGAAGAAAACGGGATTACAATTGTTTCCGATAAAGTTGAAAATAGAGATGGTGTAAATAGTTTGAGTAAGGTAGAGAAGTTGAAATTTATAGATCAAACTATAGATCTCTAAACCTTCAGACTGGCGATAAACTTCGTATTACTGCGTCATCGATTTTTTATGCTCAAGTCACCTAGGTTTACTAGGCTCCTATCCCATAAAAAATCAATTCCTTGTACTACTCGCTTATAGCCAGTCTGAGTTTTTGGGGAAGGTGGGAGGCGGGAGACGGAAGATTATGGACACAATTGTATCCTTCGAATAACCTCAGGGTACAGAGTCCTAATAATGGTAAGTTATCCATACTAGTTAATTTTATCATAATTGCTAAAGCTGGTATATTATAAAAGAAGGATGTGAAGCAAACCTCCATTACCGATGTATCCTCTATTCGGAAACAATTAATACCCCATTCCAAATAAAAATTTCCGATATAGCGGTGGAATCGGCAAGCCTGTAAAGGCTTGAGCTTCCATCATAGATAATGGTAAAGAGCTCAGGGCTTCATGCCCCAATTATGTTTTTGCTTCTTTTTGATAAGAAAAAGAAGAAATTTTGTTTCTTTTGGTTACAAAAGAAGTGCCATGAAAAGGTTTATAGATTTTGACAAGAATCTTAAAATTTTTCCTCAGACTTCCGATAAGCTTTACATTACTGCGTCATCGATTTTTATACTCAAGTCACCTAGGTTTACTAGGCTCCTATCCCATAAAAAATCAATTTCTTGTACTACTCGTTTCTAGCCAGTCTGATCTTTTGAAGGAAGGTAGAAGACCAGAGGCTGGAGACGGAATGTGGGAGGAGATCTTTTTCCAATGCTGTTGATTTGGTAAATTGATTTAAAAAATCGTAAGGTAACAACCTCTCCGTCAACGAAATTGACGGAGAGGTTGTTAAAAGTAACTATTGAACCGCGGATCTAACAACACGAAATCCTAGAGTATTAATGGCATCACTAGGATAGAAAAGATTACGATCAGCAACTCTGCAAGATTTAGCTTTATCGTGCCAACTTCCACCACGAATCACACGACAAGAACCGGAGAGAGGACCTTCGGGGTTTACAATTGGAATATAGCTATAATAGGTACCATTATACCAATCCCAACACCACTCCCAAACATTTCCACTCATATCATAAAGACCTAATTGGTTTGGTAATTTACTCTCTACGTGGCGAGTTTTACCATTAGAAGTTGAGTAATACCAGCTATACTGCTCAAGTTCACTCTTTTTATTACACCCTGAATAGCTTAAACTATCTACATAATGAATACCACCTCTTGCAGCATACTCCCATTCCGCTTCAGTTGGTAATCTATAACCATTTTTTCTAAAATCACAAACTATATCATCCCCACTACCGCTATAGCACTTATCAAAACCTTCAAGCTCGCTAAGTTTATTACAATACTCAATAGCCTCATACCAACTTACTTTTTCAACAGGTCTATTATCTCCAAGAAAATTTGAAGGGTTGCTATTCATTAAAGAGGAGTACTCATCTTGAGTTACCTCATGTTTTCCCATAAAAAAGGAGTTTAGCTCAACACTGTGAACAGGAGTTTCATCGTCATAACCTTTATCAAAATAGTCCCCCATTTGAAATTGACCACCTTCGACCAAAACCATTTTATCGTTAACGGCAAAATTATTGAGAACAACCCCAATCTCCGAACTATCTGTCAAACCTTCAGAATCTCTAACAAAAGCTCTTAAAAAGTGTTCTCCAATACTCAAATCCGTAGATATACTCCAATTATACTCATAATCAGAAGCTGTAAAGCTTGTTAAAGGTTGATCATCTAAGTATAAATCCCCCTTTTCAATTTTACCATCATCTTGAATTGATATTTTTACCAAAACCGTATAACCAATAGTCAGAGAACTACTATCTGACGGAGAGAGAATGGTAATTACCGGAGCTTCATTTGAAGATTCAGTACTACTATTACTGCAGGAGATAAAAAATACTCCCATTAATAATAGAGACAAGACCATAAATAAGAACCTTTTAAACATAGGAAAACCTCCCTTAAAATATATTTGTTTAAAATAGCTTTTTATATTGAACGCTAAAAAATCGTAACTAAAAAGATGTAAATCTTTATAATTACGAAAGATTAACTAAAACCTCCAACAATCCCAAGCTTAATATTAAAATATTATATATAAAAAACATAGTGAAGAAAAGTAAAATTACTAGTCGAAATATACTGAAAAATTCAATGAAAAATGGACTAATTACTGTAACTTTTCTCTAAAAACTACTCCAAATAGGAATATTTAAAAACTGAGATAACTTTTCAACTTCATCTATAAACTTATCCAGATTTCCACCTTGATCTATAACATTGATTCTCGAAGCATCTTTTAAAACAAGAATATTTACATAATAATCAGTAAAATCTTCTTTTAGATTGACCATAACTAAATAAGCAAACAGTATCCTAATGTGAGCTCCAGCATAAGTCATAAGTGAGAAGTATTCATACTGGATAGGTTATCTTCTTTAGTACAATAAAAATTCGTACATTGTTTAAAGAATTTAATAAGGATTAAACTTTGAAACATTATACAGATGAGTTTAAACGACAAATTGTTGGCTTAATTAATAGTGGTAGGAATCCATTAGAAATAGCTAAGCTATATAATGTAGCTAGATCAACTGTACACAAATGGACTAAGCCTTTAAATACAAATGGTTCTTTTAATGCTAATCTGACACCTGAAGAGATAGAAATAAAAGAACTTAAGAAGAAATTTGCTTATGCTGAAATGGAGAATGACATTTTAAAGCAAGCGACACTTATAGGGGTATCGAACTTAAGAATAGTTTTATTGAAGAGATCTTAAATAAATTTAAGATTAAAAGATCACTTATTAAGAAAGGATCTCCTTATGATAATGCTGTTGCAGAAGCTACACTTAAAATTATAAAGACAAAATTTGTACTTAATAGAGTATTTGATTCTCTAGAAAGACTTAAAATTGAATTTTCTGATTATGTTAATTGGTACAACAATAATAGGTTGCATGGAAATTTAGGATACTTAACTCCAGAGGAGTATAAGAAAGATTGTTCGAATAAAAATTGTTAGAAAAAAGGTTGTCTATCCAAAATCAATTCTTTTTTTTACAGAAAAGACATCTTAAAAGTCTTTTGAAAAAATAAGGTATACTTCTAAATTTATCTATCAAAGTACCACTCACAAAAGCTTTCTTTGAAAACTTAATAAAATTACCAAAATCATTAAGATAAGAATAACATCTGGCAATAGAAGAAAAATGAGAAAACCTTTTGTGAGGATATTTGGAAAAACCATCAGAAAACTCTTTTAGATAATACAGATGAAGATCAATAATATTAAAATACTTCTCTCTTGCAAGTGAAAATTCTGTTTGCCTTTGAAAGCCATGATTAACATTAACTTTAACCAAAACCTCAGGTAAGCAAACAACATCAAACAAACGAGAAAAGCTAGTAAGCATTTCCCAATCACAAGTAAACTTAAGCTTCATATTCCAACCTCCACTTTTTATGAAGGCTTCTCTCTTAATTAATAGAGTAGGAGTCCCACCAATAGATTGTCTTTCTATTTGATCATAATAAACATTTCCAGAAAGATTTGGATGATACTCCTTTATAAGCTTATTAGTACTTGAGTCATAATAATCCATCCAACAATAAACAAGACCAACTTTCTCATCTGTATCCTTTATAGCCTCATACTCTTTTAAAAGTTTATCAGTCAAATATTCATCATCATCATCTAAAAAAGCAAAATAATCACCATTAGAGTTTTTAATAAAAAGTTCCTGTGCCTCGCTTAATATATTTTCACTTTGCTTTATATACTTAATTCTATCATCAGCAAAAGATTTTACAACCTCTTCAGTATTATCTGTAGAAGCTCCGTCTACAATAATATATTCAATATTTTTGTAGCTCTGACTTAAAACAGTTCCAATTGCCCTTTTGAGTAAATTAGCTCTATTTCTAGTTAAAGTAACAACTGTTATTAGAGGATAAACTTCTTTACTATTCATTCCATATCCCTTCCGCCTTACCATTTATAATTTTATGATATTGAATAGGCTGTATTATCTTAAGAGGCAAACCACTAATTATTCCGGCAAAAACGACTCCAGAAACACCCAGATTAAGAAATTTACCAAAATATATAGCCATAGGAATATATAAAATTGTTTGAAAAATTACAACAATAAGGCTTAACTTTATTTTACTAACTCCATTCAAAAAGGCAACATAAGGGGCAAAAATAAGATAGATAGATGTTTGAATAGATATGGAAAGAGATACAACAAAAGGAATTTCTACTGAATCACCTATCCAAAATAAATAAAACTTATTAGAAAGAAGTAGAGCTAAGACAACAAAAATCAGAAGAACAAAACCAAATAGCTTTAATTTAAACATTGTATTCTTTACCCACTTAAAATCACCCTTAACAAAAGCCTCTGTTACTGCTGACCAAATTGGAGAAAGAACAACAGTAAAACCCATTATAAATAAACTAAAGTACTTCATAGCAATATTATAAACTGTTACACTCTCATGATTAAACAACCTAGCTAAAATAAAATTAGTAGAAGATATTAAAACAATATCCGAAATCTGTATTATAAAAAATTTAACTCCCAAGCTCAATAGCTTACTCTTATGGGCAAAATTAACAAATTCAAGGCTTGGAGCATACATTCTATAATCCTTCTTAAAAAAGTATATAGAGGCCGTAAAAAGAACCAATACCGGAGTTACACTCAAAAGAGTACCTAAAACAAGAAGAGATCCCTTACAAATATAGGTTAGCAAAAAAATCAACAATAAATTTATTAAATTTCCAATAGGTCCAAAGGTATTACTTATAGCAGTTCTTTGATCTGCTAATAAAATCTGACCTATCAATTTAAAAACAAACCTCAACAAAAAACATATAAATGTAATTATAGCAAGTAAAGAAAGCTCGTTACCCAAACTTTTTTCTGTATTTAGAATAGAAGACCAATCCAAGAAGGGATTAACAATCAAGAATATAAGAACCGCAACCATAGAAATCATACCCAATATTGCATAGGTTGTACTTACATATTCCCTGGCAAGCCTACAATTTCCGACTGCAATTGCTTCAGCAAAATTATTTCTCAAACCATTACCGAGACCAACATCAAAGAAACCGAACCAAGCAACTATAGAGCTTAATGTAAGCCATATTCCATATCTTACAGGATCTAAATAATCTAAAATTAATGGGACATATACAAATCCAATTAATATACTTATAAATTTTACTCCAAAAGAAAGAAGTATATTCCTCTTTGCTTTGATACTCCTTTTACTACCTCTGGTAATAATCTTACTAATAAAGTTCAGCATATACTTAAACTCTTCTTACAATATTTAAATATCTATTTCTGCTAAAAATACAACCCAAAATATATCACCTAACAGTTATAGGTAAACTTTAGGTTACTCTTTAAATATGTACACAATAGTTATGAAAGAATCTTAGCCTTAATACAGTAATTAGAGAAACTGAAACCGTGATTCCTAACTAGAATTATTTTATTGTAATTAACTATAAATAGAACCGATAGAACACAAAAATCAAATCAAGCTTACAAACAAATTATAGCTATTTTTTATAATAACACTATGAAACAATAATAATTTTTTCTTTAGTATAAATACATAGTTCAAATTATTGGATTACTTGGTATATTGGCTATTCTTTCCTCCAAATACTTTGCATTTTTCAAATCATCTTTTTGACATGATATAAACATTTCCAAATCACTAATTAGTTTCCACACTGGTCTTGTCATTACTCCTTGAGCATTAGAGTAATCCAAAAAATCATCCCTTTCTCTTCTATTTTTAAACTTTATTGCTTGAAGCCAGTAGTTTGACCTTGTTCTCTCTGGTTCTACCATAAAATCTACTTCTAAAGAGGAGAAAAAATCTTTATATTTTTCTGCCAATGATCTCTTTGATTCTAATAGTTTATCTAAGTTCTCCATCTGAGCTACGATTAAAGAAGCATTTATATTCGGCATTCTATAGTTATAACCTATCCCATCGTGAATGGATCTATAAAGATGTGGAACTTTTGCCATTCTTATCATATGCCTAGCTTTTTTCACTAAAACTTCATCATCAGTAACTATTGCACCTCCCCCTCCGGAAGTAATAATTTTATTACCATTAAATGAAAAAACTCCTAACTTACCAAAAGTCCCCGTATGTTTCTTATTATATAAACTTCCCAAACTTTCAGCACTATCTTCAATCAAAAGAATATTCCATTCATCACAAATATCCTTTATTTCAGCAATCTTACAAGGATGCCCAAAAGTATGCATAGGAACACACGCTCTTATTATTTTATTAGTTGTTTTATTTATACATTTATTATCTTTTAATTCACAATTCTTATCTAAAAATTGTTGTAATGATCTCGGACTTAGCCCCATAGTGTCTAAATCTACATCTAAAAAAATAGGCTTCGCTCTACAATAAGATATTGCAGTACAAGTTGCAATAAAAGTAATAGGTTGAGTTATAACCTCATCACCTTCCTCTATACCAGCTAACATTAAGCTCATATGAAGAGCTGAAGTTCCATTTACAGTAGCAACAGCATACTTGCTTCCTACATAGGTAGCAAGCTTTTCTTCAAACATATCAAGATACTTCCCAAAGGTTGAAACAAAAGTTGAATCAATACATTCATTTAAATATTTTTTTTCATTTCCTATAAATCTTGGCTCATGTAAATGAATACATTCATTTGTTTTAAAAGTTTCTTTTATAAATTTTATTATCTTTTCCATATTATTTTCCATAAAGACCTATTCCTATTTATTTACCACCCCGGCCTAATAATAACTCAAAATAACAACATAAGACAAATAAGATTTTAATATTATTTACCTGCAAAGAAAGAATAACTACAACAAAAAAGTAAAAAGAACAGATTGTTTCATATCAAGAAAAGCCATACATAATAAAAATTACAATAATCTTCAAGAAATTTCTTTGCACAATTAACCTGGATACCTGTCTAATAAATTTAATATTTATTTTTTTTATTAACAAGTATTTAATAACTTTTTTTATTCATTATCTAAAATCCAAAAGTAACCTAAGATGATAATCATAAGCGTACTTAAAATTAAAACAACAAGGAACTTAATAAAAGAACTACTTAAATATAACATTAAAATCCACAAGCAGAAAGAACCTTATCTATTTTTCAAATATACTTAAATAAGGTATCTAAGCCATTATCTACTAATATTCTTCTTAGAATTATAAAAAGAGAGAAGTCAAGCTTTAATGACCAATTATCAATATACTCAAGATCCAGCTTCATCCACTCCTCAAATGATATCTCATTTCTACCTGAAACCTGCCATATACAGGTTATACCTGGCTTCATAGAAAGTCTTCTCCTCTGCCATCTCTCATACTTAGCAACCTCTTTAGGAAGTGGAGGTCTTGGACCAACAATAGACATATCTCCTCTTAATACATTAAAGAATTGAGGGAACTCATCTAAACTACTTTTTCTTAAAAAAGATCCTATCTTAGTAATTCTAGGGTCTTTTTTTATCTTAAAAACAGGACCATCCATCTCATTTTGAGCTTCCAACTCCTTTTTTAACTCCTCAGCATTTTCAACCATTGTTCTAAACTTATATAGATTAAACTCACGACCTCTTAATCCTACTCTTTTCTGCGTAAATACTATAGGACCCTTAGATGTAAGTTT